>CZKZ01000241.1_pt1 | contig 17689 bp, 15 predicted proteins | sample 1122171 | NCBI WGS metagenome assembly CZKZ01 (sample SAMEA3539301, study PRJEB10725) | soil metagenome | biome: tundra; feature: field; material: soil | place: USA | collected 2010-05 | depth 0.15 m
ATTGGTGCCCGGCTGGCGTGGAAGAACCGCGGCCAGTGAAGGCTCGCGGTCCATCAGCTTTTGGATGCCGGCAAGTACGTCGGCGATCTCTTCGAATTGGTGCAGGCGCTCAGTGCGGCCGCGCAGCTCGCCGGGAGTCTGCGGCCCGCGCAGAAGCAGCACACACAGCAGCGCCGTTTCAGCGCGGCTGAAGTTGAACGCCTCGCCGAGCCAGTGCTCGTACTTGGTGACGCGGCCGTCGGCGGAGCGCGCGCGACCGGCCAGGCGCTTGTCTTCAAGGCCGTGCAGGGCCTGGCGTACGTCGTCCTCGTCCAGGTTCATTACCGGCTCGCGGTTCGAACGCTGATTGCATGCGTTGATGAGCGCATTGAGCGAGAGCGGATAGTAGTCGGGAGTGGTAACTTCCTTTTCGACAAGCGCGCCGAGAACGCGGGCCTGGGGAGCAGTGAGGAGAATTGCCTCAGCAGGGGACATAGGTCTATTCTCCCACGTTCGCTGCCGCCTCTTCCGGCTGGGCTTCGCGGTTGCGCGTCAACAGGAAATAGACCAGGGGCGTGACGATGAGGCTGAGAACCATCGAGATAGTGAGGCCTCCGATGACAGCGATCGCCAGCGGTTGCAGCATCTGTGAACCGGCACCGAGCGCGAAGGCCAGCGGCAACATGCCGCAGACAGCGGCAAGGGCAGTCATGACGATGGGGCGCAGGCGCCGCTGGGCTGCGTGGAGCATGGCATCGTGCGCCGACGCACCCTCGGCGCGGAATCTCTCGTCGGCGTCGAGCAGTAGGATTCCGTTCTTGGCCACGATACCGATGACCATGATGAGTCCCATGAACGAAGCGACGTTGAACGTGGTGCGCGTAACAAGCAGCGCCAGAATGACTCCGGCGATGGAAAGCACCGATGAAGTGAGAATCGCAATGGGTGCCGGAAAGTTGCGGAACTCGGTGAGCAGCACGCCGAATACCAGCGCCAGCGCCAGGATCAGCACGCGCAGCAGATCGCGAAAGGATTTTTGCTGCTCCTCGTAGGTTCCGCCGTATTCCACACGCACTGAAGCGGGCAAGTGGAGACCGGCGACTGTCTTTTGAACCTTGGCCACGCCGGTGCCGAGGTCGGAGCCTTCAAGGCGCCCGGTGACCACGACAAGCCGTTGCAGGTTTTCCTTGCGGATTTCGTTTTGCGGCGGCAACTGCTCGACGGTTGCCAGCGATCCGAGGGATGCTGTGTGACCCGAAGTGCTGTTGAAGACCGTGTTCTGGATGGCCTCGAGCGAGGAGCGTGTTTCATCGCCGAGGCGCACACGGATGGTGTAGGGCCGTCCGTTCGCGATGATCGGATCGGTGGTTTCCACGCCGTCAAGAATCGCGGTTGCATCTTCTGAGACCTCAGCCGGAGTGAAGCCGAGACGCGCCGCAACCACGGGATCGATCTGGAAGTTGGTGGCTGGGCCGCTGATTGTGTTCTCGATGCCGTCCTGCACATCGACCACGCCGGGAATCTTGCCGATGGCGTCACCCACCCTGGGGCCGAGTTGAGCGAGCTGGGCCGGATCGTTAGTAAATATTTTGAGCTGGATGGGCTCGGGCGCGTTGGAGAGATCGCCGATCATGTCCTGCAGGACCTGGGTGAATTCAATGTCCAGCTCCGGCTCCGTGGTCCTGATCTGTTGGCGAATATCTGCCATCACATCGTCTATGGAGCGACTGCGCTTGGCCTTCAGCTTCACGGTAAAGTCGCCGGTGTTGGCCTCGTGCACCGCGTTGAACCCCATTTCCATTCCGGTACGGCGAGAGGTGATTTCCACTTCGGGCGTAGCGTGCAGGATACGCTCGACGTGTTCCAGAACGCGGTTGGTTTCGCTCAGCGAACTGCCGGCGGGCATGATGTAGTCGAGAATGAAGCCGCCCTCGTCCATCTCCGGCAGCAGGTCGGAGCCAAGCGCGTTGTAACCGGCCCACGTGCCGATGACGAGCAACACACAAGCACCACCGATCCACAGCGGCTTGGCCAGCGCCCAGTCCAGTGCGCGCTTGTGAAGCTGGAGCACGCGGCTCATCACGCTCTTTGGCTTGTGCTCTTCCTGCTCTTTATCGTTGTCCCGCTTGCCGAGCAACACCATGCTCAGACCGGGCGTCCAGGTAAGGGCCAGCATCAGCGAGGTAAGCAGGGCCGCTGCCATGGTGATTGCAAGCGCGCGGAAAAAGCTGCCCGTCACGCCGCTCACCGACACAAGCGGCAAAAACACCACCACCGGCGTGATAGTTGAACCGATAAGCGGTGTTGTGATTTCTTTCAGCGCCTTGCGCACGGCTTCTGATCGGTTTTCGCCGGCGTCACGGTGCATCACGATGTTTTCAACCACCACAATGGCGTCGTCGATCACCAGTCCGATGGCGGCAGCAAGGCCGCCCAGCGTCATCAGGTTGAAGCTTTGGCCGATGGCCCAAAGTACAAGGATAGTGACGGCGATAGTGACCGGAATGACGAGGCCGGCGACGAGCGACGATGTCCAGTCGCGCAGGAAGAGGAACAGGATGATGCAGGCCAGGATAAGCCCGATGAAGATGGCGTCACGCACGCTGGAGATCGAGTCGCGCACCAGTTGCGACTGGTCGTAGAAGAGCTCGAGCTTGACGCCCGCCGGCAGCTTGGCGCGCAACTCTGCGACCTTGGCGGCCACTGCATCCGCCACTGCAACAGTGTTGCTGGAGGGCTGGCGCGCGATAGTTAGCAGAACCGCGTCTTTGCCCTTCGCCGTCACCGTGGTGTAGATGGGCAGGGTTGCCTGCATAACTGTGGCCACATCGGCCACGTGCACGGGAGCGCCTGCTGGCGTGCTCTTGACGACGAGCTGACGCAGCCCATCGGCGTCGTGCACCTGCGCCCCCACCAGGCCAAGAATCAACTGATGATTGGCCTCGTATAGTCCGGGCGAGTCCACAATATTCGAAGCCTGGATGGCGTTCACCAAGTCCTGAATAGTGACCCCCGCGGTCTGCATCAGCGCCAGATTCGGGACCACATGAAACTCTGGCTGTTTGCCGCCCTGCACCAGCACAGTGCTGACGCCTGCCACGCGATTCAGCGGCGGCTTCAGATCGTAGGTGGCAATCTCCCAAAGCTGCGTCTGCGGAATGGTATCGGAGGTGAGGCTGTAGCCGAGAATTGGAAACGTGGCGAAGGTAAGCCGGTTGGAGGTGATCTTTGCTGTTAGCGGCAGCGTTTGCTCCACTCTTGACAGCGCCGCATCCACCAACTGGAGTGATTGGAACATGTCCACGTTCCAGTCGAAGAAGAGGCTGACCTCAGCCTGGCCGCGGCTGGTAATGGAGCGAACAGTCACCAGGCCGGGCACGGTGTTCACCGCGTCTTCAATGGGCTTGGTGATGGTGACCTGCATCTGCTCGAGCGGCATTACTCCGTTGTCGACGCCAATCACCACGCGGGGAAAGTTGGTCTCGGGAAAGACGGAGATCGGCACCTGAAACGCAAAATAAATCCCGGCAATGGTAAGAACCGTCGCGAAGAAGAAGATAGTGCGTGTGGAACGGGCCAGCCAGAAGGGTTTCTGGGCTTCACCCGTTTTTTCGTGCGCGCCGGACTCTTCGTGCAGCATCAGTCCGCCCCTCCGCCCTTGCCGGCTGCTGGCGCTTCTTCCTCTGCCGCTGGACCCACCTTGACCTTCGTACCATCATCGAGCCCGTATGCCCCACCAGTGATGACAAGGTCCGTTGCTCCAAGGCCGCCGGTCACCTGCATGTCTTCGGCGTCTGCGATGCCCAGGGTGACCGGCTTGCGATGCGCCGCGCCGTCATCACCCACCACCATCACCGATTTGCTTCCGTCCTGCGCGGTCAAAATCGAGGCAGCCGGAACCTTCCACGCCTTCGCAACCGATCTGCCAGTGATGGAAACCTTCACTGGCGTACCAACCTTGAGCTTGCCCGCCTTGTTGTCGATCTTGAGCCAGACTTCGACCGTAGTACTGCCGGGGTCAAGCGCCGGGCTGATGAGTGAAACCTTTCCCGCCACTGGATCGGCCAGCCCCGGCACGTGGACCGAGGCTTCGTCGTCCACCTTCATCTGCTGAGCAAGACTCTGCGCGATGTGTGTCTTGGCAAGCAGCGTCGACGTTTCCATGACCGTGATTAACGGCGCACCGGCAGCCGCGGTTTCGCCCGCGAACAATGGCCGGTCGGTAACGACGCCGTCAATAGGACTTTTGATTTCGGAGTAGTTCACCGCGGCTTCGGCGCCCTTGTACTTGCCCTCGGCAGAAGTCAGCTGTCCCTGCGCGGACTTGAGCGCGGCTTCACGGCTCACGCTGCGCACCGATTCCAGGTGCTTTGCCGCTGCGTCGTAAGCTGCCTGGGCCTGCACGAGCGCGGCGGTTGCGGTATCCAGATCGCGGCCGGGAATTGCGCCTTCGGCAAACAATTGCTTGCGGCTTTTCACAATGCTCAAATTCAGATCGAGATTCGCCTTGGTCTGCGCTACATCCGACTCGGCCTTGAGCGTGTCTTCCGGCACCTGCGCCCTGGTGGCCGTATCGAAGGCTGCCTGTGCCGCCACGTACGAACCCTTGTTGTCCAACGCCGCCGCAGCCAGATCGTTGTTCTCCAGGATGGCGAGCAACTGGCCTTCCTTCACGCGCGTTCCGCGCTGCACGTAAAACTTGCGCACTGGCGCACTGATCTTGGGCGCGATGGCCGCTTGCGCCAGCGGCGCCAGAACCGCATCGGCTTCAATATGCTCGGCGATGGGCCCCTGCTCAGGATGCACGGCCTGCACGGTCACCAGCGGCTCAGGCTCGGCCTCCTTTTTGCAGCCTGGCATGAGCCCAACTGGAAGCGCCATGGCGCAGAGCAGAATCCAGCGCGGCTTGAAGGAAGGCGCCTGAGGTGTTCGATTCCAGCTTGTCAATACTGCAAATCCACTCTTCATACTGCTCGTTTTCCTGCTGCTCAATTTCCTGCTCTTGCCTGTACTACATGGTTCCGGTCAATGTTTGTAGATCGGCCAGCGCTGCTTCGTAACGCACCCTTCCGTCCTCGCGGGCATTCTGGGCAGTCACAAAGGCACTTTGCGCATCTACAACTTCAAGTACCGTTGCCTCGCCGCTTTTGTAGCGAAGTTTGGTCAGGCGCAGACTTTCGCCGGCTGTGACCACGCTGGCGTCGAGCGAGGCGAATTGGTCGCGCGCCGTTACGGCCTCCGAGTATGCTTCGTCCAGCCGGGCAATCAGCCGCCGCTGCGTAGCGCTCAGCGCCACCTGTGCGGCGCCGCGGCGAATCTCGCTCTGCTTTACACGGTGCTCGGTCGATAGCCAGTCCCACACTGGAATGTCCAGTGTCACGCTGGCCGAGTAGCCGAGGTTGCGCGCTTTGTCGGGACCGTTGAAAGCAAACTGCGGAGCGTCGATGCCGTACGTCACGTTGAGCCCCAGGTCAGGCAGATAGGCCGCGCGCGCCGCCAGTACATCGGCGTTGCTCACGCTCAGCGCTGCCAGCGCGCTCTTCAACTCGGGATTGTTCTTGCCCGCGGCCTGCTCCACATCCTCCCGCGAGGCCAGCGGCGGTGCATCGCCGGGCGCCTGCAGCGCGTACGCGGTGCGCGGATCGGGAAACAGCAGAACGCCAAGTTCCAGGCGCGCTTTTTCCGCTGCCACTTTGGCATCTTCGAAGTCACGTACCCGCTGCTGCTCCGTCAATTGCGCCTTCAACACGTCCGCATGCGCCGCTTCGCGCCCTTGTTCGCGTTCGTTGGTCAATTTCGAAAAATCCGCAGCTTCCTGGCGGGCGCGCTCGGCAACCGTGAGCTTGTGATCTGCCGCCAGCGAGCCGTAGAACAGACCAGTAACCGCGGCGACCAGTCCACGCCTTGCCACTTCAAGCTCGGCCGCTGCGAACGCCGACGCAGCATCGGCCCGTCGCACGCCTGCCACGCCGGCCAGTCCAAACGTCTCGTTGACCGAGGCCTGGCTGGCATACTCGTGTACCGCATTGTTGGCAATGAACTTTTGTGCGGGCTCTGTGGCCGTGGTGGTGGCCACACCGTTGGGTTGCGTGTAAATGGCTTGGTTGTGATACACAACGCCGGGCAACAGGGCGCCGCGCGCAATATACCGGTCAAGCGAGGAGACTTTATTCTCGGCCAACGCTGCCGCATACGCAGGCTCGTTGGCCTCGGCGCGGTGAATGGCCTCTTCAAGCGTGATGACAACGGGCTGGGCCGAGGGCGCGGGATTGGCTGCGTCTCCCGGTGTCTGACCTTGGGAAGAAAGTACCGCTACCGCAACCAGCAGCGAAAGAACGAGGCGGCGGGCCAGGGTTCCAAATTGCCGCCGTCCCTCTTCGCGCCGGAAGTCGCCCTGCATGGTCACACTCAGAAGCATACAATCGGCGCCTGAGTTTTTCCTGAATCTGACTAAAACTTCAGGGACATGTTTCCAAGGATTCGCTGACCGGTGTTGCTCTTCTCAAGATTTCCCCGCCCCTCCCCGGCCCTGCTCTGCGATACTACTGAGTTATGCCAATTGCCGATCTGCAACAAGCCGCCCAAAAGATTGCTGGATTTCTTGCCACGCTGAACAAACTCGGCGGAATGCGCCTCAAATACCGCATCACGGCCGGAGAAGGCGCCCGTGACCCCGAGGGCCTGGAGGCCCGCCAGATTTACGTGGAACTGGGCGGACCCGATGTGCCGCTGGTGACCCAGCACAACGGCGAGTTGCTGCGCGCCCTGGAAACGATCGCCGCGCAGATGCTCCGTCTGGATCAGCGCGAGAATGATCTGGTGAGCTTTGACGCAGCCAACTTCAAGGCGCTGCGAGCCCAGGAACTGCGGCTTCAGGCAGAAATTGCCGCGGAAAAGGTTCTCAAGAGCGGAATCCCTTACGCGTTTCCGCCCATGAACAGCCGCGAACGCAGGCTGATGCACCTGGCCTTCAAGTCACTGGAAGGCGTGGAGACAGCCAGCAGCGGCGAGGGGCAGGATCGTTTTCTGGCCGTGTTTCCAGCGGGCAAAACCAACCTGCCTGTGACGCCGCCGATAAAGCCGAGAGGCTTCGGGCGCAGGTAGACCGGGCGAGGCTGACGTCGGGCAATCTGTATGCCACAATACCCACCTATGAGAACTGCAACTCTTTTTCTAACGCTGACGCTTACGGCACTCGTGTGTTCGGCGCAAAAGCGGCTGGTGCTCATCGATCAGGACGCCTCCGGCCCAGGCGGCTCCGACCAGATGGCGATCATGTCGCTGCTTGAGGCTCCGCAGGTCAAAGTGCTCGGCATCACCATTGTTACCGGCGACGCCTGGCGCGACGAGGAAACCCTGCACACGTTGCGCATGCTGGAGCTGACCGGACACACCGATGTGCCCGTGGCACGTGGCGCAGTGTTCCCGCTGATCCGTACGCAGGAAGAGACGCATCTTGCTGAGTCGCTCAACGGGAAGCAGACCTATCTGGGCGCATGGCGACAGGCGCCGGCATTGTCATCCGCGGATGCCACGCAGGGCAGCGCTGAGAGGCCAAAACCTCACGGGCCCTATGAGATTCCGCCCATGCCCGAGGGACAGCCAACCATCAAGGCAATCGACGAAGACGCGGCGCATTTTCTCGTTCGCCAGGTGCGCGCGCATCCGCATGCGGTGACGATCTACGCCACCGGCCCGCTCACCAACATTGCGCTCGCCATCGCCATCGATCCCGAGTTTGCTTCGCTGACCAGGGGAATCGCGCTGATGGGCGGAAGCCTGAATCCGCAGACCGACGACCCGGAGTTTGCCACCGACCCGCGCCACGAATTCAATCTCTGGTTCGACCCCGAGGCTGCGCATATCGTGTTGCGCGCAGGCTGGCCGCGCATCGACGTGACCACCGCAGACGTGTCCATCAAAGCTCCATTTTCGAAGGAGATGCTGGATGCTATTGCGAAATCGTCCACGCCGGCCGCGCGCTACATTGCCGCATGGAGCCAGAACCGCTACTACATGTGGGACGAGCTGGCCGCCTGCGCGTGGGTCGAGCCGGGACTCATCACCAAAGAGAAAACGCTCTATATGGATGTAGACCTGAGCCACGGCCCGAGCTACGGGAACACGTTGACGTGGAATGAAGCGCTCAAGCCCGCTACCGGAGTGCGCCTGGTTCATGCGCAGATCGACCTCGACCTGCCCCGCTTCCAAAAGATGTTCGTTGAAATGATGACCGGAACGGCTCGCTAGGCACGCCTATTAGGGACCGGATTTTCGGGATACGCTATTTCAGAAAACGCCGTAGAAGGGGGTCCGCCGATGGGAAAGTTCCTCTTGCTGGTCTCGTTCTTTACGCTGGCTTGCGCTGGCTGGTTGGCGATCATGGAGACGGTGCTGCAGCATCCAGGTTACGTCGCACGTATCGGCACGGCGCTGGTGATTGCTGCGATTTGTGTGACCACGATACTGGTGCGAATGCTGCATGCGGGCATCCGATGCGAGCGCTGGCTCTGGTTGGGCGCGGTGGCGTTGATCGCCTTGGGAGTGATGGCGTTTTTCCGCAACGGGCACGCGGGTCACTTTGAAGGATTCGTCTTCGTGATCTCGCTGGTGCTCGTAGTCCAGGGCTTGCTGATGTTAGCCACGCTGGGCAGGGCAGGAGGCAGTGCACGGCCGCTAAGCTAGCTGACCCGATACACGATTCCCACTTCTTAAGGTCGCGATCTGGGTCACCCAGCAAAGAAGGACAAAGATAAACGTTCCCCGCAGATGCAGTGCGATAGTATGCTGACGCCGGGGTACTCGATACTGTATGCCGTGAATTTGCTGGCGGCCAGTCAGAGACCCAGGAAAGAGGATCGAATGAACATTCCCCGTTCATTTCTCAGTGTCGCGATCACCGCGGCACTCTCTGCCACTCTGCTTGCTCAGCAGGCCCCGAGTGGCTATCACAGCGTTGCCTGCATCAAAATCAAGCCAGGAAAATCCGCCGAATTCCAAAAATGGACCGCGACTGATGGCCGAGCATTTCAACAGGCAAGAGTGGACTCCGGCGAAATCACCACATGGCTCCTGATGCGCTCTGTCATCCCAGTGGGCACCTCGACACAGTGCGACTTTCTGAGCATTTCTGAGTACCCCGGTGCGCCACCAAAGCCCATGGGGCTCGACGCAATGGGCCCAGTGCTCAAGAAGGCCGGACTCAGCATGAGCGCACAAGAGTTTGTAGACCATCGCAGCTCAATGACTGAGCTGGTTTCAAACAATCTGTTTCAGAATCGGATCACTGTGGGCACCATGAAGAAGGGCGACTACTTGATGGTCAATTTCATGAAAGTTCACAGTACAAGCGATTGGCTCGCCGCCGAGAAAAAAATCTGGCAGCCTCTCGCGGAGTCGATGGTGCAGGCTGGCGCCACCAGTGGCTGGTCGGTCAATGTGCAAGTATTGCCCGGCGGCGCTGATCTGCCGTTTCAGGCTGTTACTGTCGACGTCTATCCGAGTTGGGATGCCGTCTTTGCGGGAAACCCTCACTTTGCGGAGAATTTCAAAAAGGCACATCCCGACATGGAGATCGGCACAACCATGGAGAAGCTGGACCAACTACGCACCATCGTGTCGAGGACACTGTTTACCGTTGACGACATGGTGACGTCGGCGAAGTAGCAGGAGCCTGAACTCAACCTATGCGTCGTGTTCCATCAGCCTGAGTCCACTGGCGGAACACGCCGGACAGCTCATCTCTTAAACTAAAGAGTGGAGGAGTTATGAGCGACGGCCGCGAAGAACGCGAGGAACGTGAAAGGCGCCGCGAGCAAGAGGAGCGCGAAGATCGCGAGGACCGGCTCGACCGTAAACCTCTGGATCCGTGGGAACCGGAGCGCGACGACTCCTGAGAATTCGCCCGATAACTTAGCAATCCAAGTGAGTCGAAGCCCCGCCTTTCCACCAAGACAACTTAATCCAGCTTAGGATGCAGTTTGTGGAAGCCCGTGGCCTGCTGATACGCGCGGGCAAACGCCGCCAGCTTCGCGTCCTGGTAATGCCCCGCTAGAAACGTGAGCGAAACCGGTGTGCCCGGTCCGCCGATGTCGTCGTGGTCGCCGTCGTCGATCTTTGGTGGCTTGGGAGCATCATCGCCGCGCAAACCATTCGGTAGAATCAGCGCCGGGTGGCCGGTCAGGTTGGTCGCGATCAGTTGCGTATCCGTCGACGGCGTCACGATGATATCGACCTTCTCAAACAATGCCGAAACCTCGCGAATAGCAAGCGTACGCGCGCGGTTGGCCTGGATGTACTCGACTGCCGGATAGAAGCGCGCAACGCGGAAGTCGTTAGGCCAGTCCTCGATGCCCTGTTCGGTGAGCAGGCTGTCGCGGCCGGTCATGGTGAGATCGTCGAATGCGGCCGCGGCCTCTGCCGTGAGCAGCGGAACCATGGCGTCAAACGGCAACTTGGGCAGCTCGACCGGAATGAGATTCACTCCCATGTCGCGCAGCTTACTGAGTGCGGCCTGCTCGAAGCGGCGGTCGTAATCGCGTCGCACGCGCCCGGCCTGCAGTTCGGCATTATGCTCCTCGCGCTTTTTCTTTTCTTCATCGGTTTCGCTGGTCGCGGTTTCCTTGAGCTTGAGCGGAGAGGGCGGGTCGAATTCGCTTTTCAGATAGCCGATGTGGAGTTTCTTCCAGTCGAAGCCTCGGTCCCAGCGAAATTCGGCAGGATACACCGATGGATCTTTGCCGTCGGGTCCGTGGATCGCTTCCAGAACCAGCGCGCAGTCCTCAACGGAGCGCGCGATGGGGCCGAGCTTGTCCATGGTCCAGCTCAGAGCCATGGCGCCGGTGCGGGGAACGAAGCCGAAGGTCGGGCGCAGCCCGGTGTCGCCGCACCGTGTTGAAGGGGAGGAAATAGACCCCAGCGTCTCCGAGCCAATCGCGAAGGCTACGCAGCCCGCCGCCACCGCACTCGCTGAACCAGCCGAAGACCCGCTCGATCCCTGCTCGGGATTCCACGGGTTGCGCGTGCGCCCACCAAACCACTTGTCGCCCATGGCCAGCGCGCCGAGCGTGAACTTGGCCACCAGCACGGCTCCGGCAGCATCCAGGCGCTCGACAACGGTGGCGTCTTCATCAAACGACTGGTGCTCGAACCCTCCCGCGCCCCATGTGGTTGGATAACCTTTCACGGCAAGCAGATCTTTTGCGCCCCAGGGTATGCCGTGGAGGGGGCCACGATATTTGCCGGCGGCAATCTCGGCGTCGGCAGCCTTGGCCTGGGACAGTGCGCGCTCTTCAGTCAGCGTGATTACGAAGTGCAACTTGGGGTCGAAACGCTTGAGGCGAGCTAGGTACATCTTTGTCAACGCCACCGAAGTGATCTGCCGCGCAAGCAGCAAGCTCGCCAACTCGTTGATCGTCGCGAAGGCCAGGTCCTCAATCTGGCTGGGAGCGTGAACCGATGCTTCCGGCTTCCATGCAGTAGCGGCTGGCTTTTCTGCTGCCCGTCGAGTCGCAGCAGCTCCCGCGGCCAGTTGTGGATGAAACACGTACGCTGGCGGAACAGCGTTCGGAATTTTGAGCGCGCGAATCTGCTCGTAGCTGCCGCGCTGGTCGTTCAGGCCGCCCAGCATCATCTTCTTCTGCTCTGCTGTGAAAGGACCAACGCCGGCAAGTAAGGCGGCCTGGTCGAGCATTTCAGGAGTGATTTTGGCCAGCTCGGCGGGCTTGGCGGCGGGAGCGCTTTCCTGCGCTTGTGCGGCCAGTGTGCACAGGATGCCGGGCAGCAGCGGAGAAGCAATTCCAGCTCGGCTGCACGCTGCGAGAAACCCTCGACGATCGAGTGTCATGCCGGTTTGTCCTTTGCGGAAGGGAATGTCCATTCGCAAACTATAACGGACGCATATCCTGCAATTCACCGACTTTTTTCGGGGTTATCGATCCACCCGGAAAGAATGGCCTCCCGGCGAGCAAGTGCCGATGACGCCAAGCGAAAGACCATCCCGTTACTTCGCCGTTGCCGTCTGCAAAAAGGCGATCCGCATCTCCGCGACTTCGATACGGTTGAGGCCGGCTTTTACGCTGGGATCGCCGGAGGCAATGTCGTGAGCTTCGCCCTCGGTGGCAGCGCGGATGGCAAGGACGCCATAAACCCCCTTGGGATCGAGGACGGGGCCTCCGAAAACACAAACACCTTTCGCAAACAGGTCTTTCCAGTACACAAAATGCTGCTCCATGAGCTTCTGCTCGGCTTCGGTCATGTCCTTGTCGAAGGTGGGGCGAGGTGGGATGAGGCGGACAAACCAATCCTTCATCGCGGGCGCGGCTGCGGCAGGGTTTGCTGCGGGAGCTTGCGCGAACATTGGAGCGGCCGCAACCAGCAGGAAAACAAGCAGAAAACGGGTCAGGTGTCTCATGGAACTGGATAGTAGATCGGGCCGGGTGGAAACCGCAAACCACGAGACCGCAAAGACCAGATAGAAAATTAGTAAAAAAGATCTTGACATATTCCCATATGAGCATGTAATTTCTCCATCATGGCACGAGCGGCAACCACCTCCGATGCGTTTAATGCCATAGCCGAACCGCGACGCCGGGAAATTCTCAGCTATTTGGCTATGCGGGAACGGCCCGTCGGTGAGATAGTGACCGCACTGAGGCTCGATCAGCCCTCGGTTTCAAAGCACCTGGGGGTCTTGCGAAAAGTAGGCCTGGTGCGAGTGCGCTGCGAGGGCCGGCACAAGTTTTACCAGACGAATGCCGCGGCGATCCAGCCAATGCACGAGTGGACGAAAGAGTTTGAGAAGTTCTGGCAGCACCAGTTGATTCGCGTGAAGGAACGCGCAGAGAAGCGAGTCAGCGACGATCGGCAAAAACCAAATCCCCATAGTTGATCACAAGGAGGAATCGTGATTCAGACAGCACCGAGCATTGAAAACATGATGTTGGATATCAAGCAGGAAATGCATGTAAGCGCGCCCCTTGACGTGACCTTCGAAGCGCTGCTTGAACAGATCGGTCCCTACAACGAGAGGGACAACAACGAGCCCATGCCTATGAAGATTGAGCCGTGGCCGGGCGGACGCTGGTACCGCGACCTGGGCGACAACAACGGCCATTTGTGGGGTCATGTGCAGGCCATCAAGCGGCCCACGCTGCTTGAGATTTCCGGACCGCTGTTCGCGTCTTATCCATTTTTGTCAAACGTGCAATACCGGCTTACGGAGTCGAACGGAGGCACGCTGATCAGCTTCCGGCACACCGCGCTCGGCTTTATCGAGGAGCAGCACAAGCAAGGCGTTGGCAAGGGCTGGGCATCGATCCTTGACCGCATCCGGAAGCGCGCCGAAAGCAAATAGCTTTCTCGTTTCGTTCGCATCTCCCGCTCTCCGCAGAGGTCGCGAAGAGGTTGAGATGCTCCGCATCGCCGCACAACGGGGATGCATGCGCGAATGAGTTCTCTGATGCGCAGAGGAGTCGCACTTGAATTTCGGCCGCACCTAAACAAGTTTCCCATTTCCCATAATCCAAGGAGGATCGCTATGACAATCGCACAATCGTTTCTTGCGGAATTTGAAGTGCAAGCCCCCATTACGCGGAAGTTCCTTGAACGGCTGCCGGAAGACAAGCTGACCTGGAAGCCGCACACAAAATCCATGACTGCAGGGCAGCTCGCTTATCACCTCGCTTCCGTCCCCGGTGGAATCGTTCGGTTTGTCGGGAACAATCCGGCGCAGGCTCCGGAGAAATTCGACTTCCCGCAGCCAGCAAGCCGCGAAGAGATCCTGAAGGCATTTGACGAGAGCGTCGCAGCGGTGCGAAGCCTCTTGCCAAAATTTGACGATGCTGCCATGAAGGAAACCTGGCACATGATGGCCGGCACGCATGAAGTGATGGCACAGCCGCGCGGCGAATTTGTTCGCGACGTCATGCTCAGCCATTGGTATCAGCATCGCGGCCAGTTCAGCGTTTACCTACGCCTGCTGGACTGTGCAGTACCGGCAAGTTGGGGGCCCAGCGCTGACGAGGCTCCGTCGTTCATGCAGCAGGCCGCGCAATTGGTGTAATTCCATCTTGAGGTGAAACTTATGTGCCCTGTATGCATGGCAACGGCGGCGTTGATCGCAGGTGGCGCTGCGGGAAGCGGCGGGCTGACTGCCCTGATGGTGGGATTGTTCCGCCGCAAAAGCCAGGCAATCCGTTTCCCCAAACCAACCGAAACCGAGGAGGTTCATGATGTCGACGAGCACCTCAGAAGTGAAACGTCCGAAAGTGGTATCACGGAGTGAATGGCTAATTGCCCGCAAGGAGCATCTGGCCAAAGAGAAAGAATTTACCCGGTTGCGCGACGACCTGAGCCGGCAACGCCGCGCGCTTCCCTGGGAAAAGGTGGAGAAGCAATATGTCTTCGAAGGACCGAAGGGAAAAGTCACCCTCGCCGAGCTATTCGAGAAACGCAGCCAGCTGATTGTGTATCACTTCATGTTCGGTCCGGGTTGGAAAGAAGGCTGCCCTAGCTGCTCTTATCTGGGCGATCATTTCGACGGGCCGACGATTCACCTTGCCAATCGCGATGTGTCGTTCGCGGTGGTTTCACGGGCGACTTATCCTGAAATCGACAACTTCAAAAGACGCATGGGCTGGCGTTTCAAGTGGGTCTCCTCTTTCGGAAGCGACTTCAATTACGACTATCATGTGTCGTTCACGCCAGATGAGCAGGCCAGCGGCAAAGTGGAATACAACTACACCCAGACACAGTTTCCAAGTGAAGAAGGTCCGGGGCTCAGCGTATTTGCAAAAGACGGCGCCGGCAACCTATTCCACACCTACTCGAGTTATGGGCGGGGACTCGACATACTTCTGGGCACTTACAACTTTCTTGACATGGTGCCCAAGGGACGCGACGAAGAAGGACTCAAGCACTCGATGGCCTGGGTTCGTCATCATGACAAGTACGACGAGAGTTACCTGGTCGACCCAATGCAGTTATACAAGCAGCCGGAAAAAGCCGGCTCGTCCTGTTGCAAGGATGAGCACGGCTCCTGAAGGCTGGGCATTGAAGGCGCGCTGATCTACGCACCTCGTGAGTGGCGTGTTACTTGTCGACCTCCGTCACCAGCTTTTCGGCGCGGCTGAGGGCGTCGAGTCGACGCTGTTTCTGGGCTTCAAGTTCGGCCGGGCTCATGCTGTTGGCGGAGATGCGCTTGGTTATGTCGTTGAGGTGCTGGGCAAAGGTTGCGCCAAGAGCCTGGACAGAGGCCTTGGCCTGGAAGAGAACACTGTGGAAGTGAGTAATCTCTTCTGTGGCAAGCTCGGGGTGATAGCTGAGGCGATCGCCGGTCTGCATGGCATCGATCAGCAAATCGGGCGCCGCGGCGACGGGCCACGTCTGCTGCAGTGAGTCGTAAACGCCGCGCAGGCGGGTCATGGCGCCGGCAAATCCATCCAGTTCGCCTCGGCGAGCGGTAAGGCCGGCGGCGCGGCGGACTTCCACTGTTACTTTGGCGGCAACGCTGCGAGTGGGGATCGGGACGATGGTGGTCAGCGTGTAGCCTTCAAAAGACCAGCCTCCGTTGCCCGTCACTCCCAACTTTTTCGCCAATGCAACGCCGTTGATAGTGACGGAAGCAGGAGGCCAGTCGGCTGGGAGGCGCAGCTCATAGGAGCGAGCATACAACATGCCGGGATAGCTGCCCGCAACCGGACCAATTTCTACGCGCAGCGTGTCGCCGGTTTGCGTGGCCTTGAGAGGGGTGCGCGCGAAGACACCCTTTTGATATTCGACTGCAACGCCTGAGTCTTCATAAACCTCATAGCTGGAAGATGTGCCCGGCGCAAGGGGCCACACGTTGACGATGAGTGGATCGACCGGTTTCTGACCGGTGTAGAGCATGGGCGGCTGCATGGGGACGATGGCACCCGCGCGCAGATAGACGGGAATCTGATCGATGGAAAAAGCACGATCGACAGTGGCTGGGCCGGTGAAGCGCTTGCCGGTGGGCCATTCGATCCACTCGCCTTTGGGAAGCCATACTTTCTCCGCGGCCAGGCCAGAGACCTTGTCTGCTGGCGCAGTCACAGGCGCAGCCAGCATCTGGTCGCCGAAGACGTACTCTTCCCTGCTTTGGTAGGCCGCTGCCTGATCAGGCCAGTCGTAATAGAGCGGGTGAAGGAAGGCTACACCGGAGTCGTAGGTGCGGCGGGCCTCGGTATAGAGATAAGGCTCGAGCGCGTAGCGGAGCTTGAAAGTGGAGCGCAGGATCGACGAGTAGGGTTCAGGATAGGCCCATACGCGGCGCTCGGCGTCGGGGTTCTTGGTGGTGTGTGTACGCAGGATGGGGCTGAAGGCGCCGAATTGGACCCAGCGGGTGTAGATCTCCGGATCGACGACACCGGGCATGTGACCGCCGATATCGTGGCTCCAGTAGGCATATCCGACGTTGGCAGCGGTGGCCGTGAACCAGGGCTGGAAGGCGAGCGAATCCCAAACCGAGACGGTGTCGCCTGAGAAGCCGATCTGGTAGCGGTGGTTGCCAAGGCCGCCCCAGCGGTGGAAAAGCAACGGGCGCTTACCTTCGCGCTGCTGGTCGGTGAAGTGGACGTAGTTGAGCCACCAGGTGGGCATGACGCCGGGCATGGAGGTGTGTTGCTCCTGCTGCCAATCGAGCCACCAGAAGTCGATTCCCTGCTTTTCCAGCGGATGGTGGAGAAGGTCCATGTAGTTGGTGGCGTACTTCTTGTCTGCGATATCGAAGGGAATTGCTTTTCTCGTCGCCGGATTGACGCCCATGGCCGCGGCCATCGCGGAATAAGCCTGCTCCCACGGCTGAACGCCTGAGGCAGGATGCATATTGAGCGTGGCCTTCAGACCCTCGGCGTGAATCTTCTTGAGGAACTCGTCGGGATCGGGAAAGAGAACCTTGTTCCAGGTGTAGCCGGTCCAACCGAGCTGGTGATTTGATTGATCCACCTGGCCAGCGGCCTTGAGCTGATCGCCGCTGATGTGCCAGCCCATGTCGATGACCAGGACGTCCAGCGGAATATCGTTCTCGTGGAAACCTTGCACCAGCGCATCGAGTTCCTGGTCGGTGTAATCCCAGTAGCGGGACCACCATGCGCCGAAAGCAAAACGCGGCGGCAGCGGGATGCGCCCAGCGACTTTTACGTAGTCGCCGAGAGCCTTGCGATAGTCGTGGCCATAGCCGAAGAAGTACCAGTCTTGCCGTTCGCCGGCGGGGCGCTCAATGGCCCACGGCCATGGGCTATTTTCGCCCTGCAGAAAGCGGAAGTCGGCGGAGTCGAAGAGCGGACGAGTGGAATCGTCGACCAGGGCCCAGCCGGAACGCGAAACCAGGCCCGGCTCAATAGGCTCCTTGGTCTGGTCGCCGCGCGCGCCGTCGAGCGTGCGCGTTGTGCCCTGAAGGTTTCCGGAGTCGACGAGGCCCGGATGCCAGGCGACAGGTTTGCCATCGACGGTGAGCGAAATGGAGAGATTGTCCGGCTTGAAGCGGCCATCAGCTGAAGGTGAATAAGTGAGCGTGAGCGCGCTGGTCTTGATGGTCAGCTTTTGAAAGCCATTCGCAAATGTCTTTTCGAATTCCGGCACCGGCATGTGCCGATTGAGAAACACAAAGGAGGCGTGATCTTCAAACTTGCCGTCGGCGGCCCACTCCATGCGGATCAGCTGTGGCGTAAGAACTGTAAAGCGCGCGTTG
>CZKZ01000020.1_pt1 | contig 17539 bp, 14 predicted proteins | sample 1122171 | NCBI WGS metagenome assembly CZKZ01 (sample SAMEA3539301, study PRJEB10725) | soil metagenome | biome: tundra; feature: field; material: soil | place: USA | collected 2010-05 | depth 0.15 m
GTCAAGGCTCTTCTGGATCCTGAGCAGTTACGCCGGGAGCCGGAAGGCAGCATCGACAAGAAGCCAGCTTCCAACCTCGGCATGATCGCTCTCATCACCGTGGTGCTTATCCTGGTAGCATCATTCGCCGTGATTGTGGTGCGGTCTCACAACACTCAGCCATCGATCCCGGGCGCCGATCAACAACAAGCGCCGGCGCAGCAGCAAGCGCCAGCGGCCACCACCGCGGCAACACAGCAAGCCCAGCAACCTACGCCTGCGCCTGAGCCTCAGCAGCAGGAACCGGCTGCCCCGGCGCAAGCTCCGGCGGCGCAGAACACAACCACGAATGGCGCCGCGGTAAAGGGTGAAGTCGCTCAGCGGGTAATGCCCGACTTATTGCCAGCCGCTGTGAGGTCAATCCAGGGCAAGGTCAACGTGCGCATACGCGTCGAGGTTGATGCGAGCGGAGCTGTTTCAAATGCAAGCTTCGACTCGGCTGGACCAAGCAAGTATTTCGCCAAAATGTCTCTGCAGGCTGCGCAGCAGTGGAAATTCAAGCCCGCGCAAATGGATGGGCGGGCCGTCCCCAGCGTGTGGATACTGCATTTTCTGTTCACGCAAGACGGGGCCGATGTCACTCCCACCGAATCAACTCCCTAGACCCGCAAAGAGGAATCGCCCCTATAATGGCAGCTTCATGCAGGAAGCCAATCCCATCATGCGCCGAATTTGGCGGAATATTCCCAACGCGATCTCGACTGCGCGTCTCTGCGCTACGTCTGTTCTGCTGGCGTCTGTTCTCTTTCATCGCATCGAGCTCTTCAAGTGGCTGCTGCTCGCCTGCCTGCTGAGCGACATCCTTGACGGTTTAATCGCCCGCACATTTCATTTGACCTCCAAGCTTGGCGCTTCGCTCGACTCCATGGCCGACGCCGCTACAATGCTGATCGGATTTCTTGGCGTCTTCGTCTTCCAGAAGGCTTTTATCTCCGAACACTATCCGGCCGTGGTGCTGGTTTTCGTCTTCTATGTTGCCGAAATAATCGCATCGCTGGCGCGCTACGGAAGAGTCTCCAGCTTTCACACGCTGCTCGACCGCATTGCAGCCTACATGGCCGGCATCTTCGTCATGTCGCTTTTCTTTTGGGGCTATCACGGCTGGCTGTTCCAATTAGCCGTGGTTGTCTATGTCCTTTCGCTTTGTGAAGAGATGGCGCTCATCTGCGTTTTGCCCGAGTGGCGAAGCGACGTCGGGGGCCTGCATCGCGTGCTTGCCGCCAAAGGACGGACGCCCTGAGGGACCGCTGGTTCGCAATCGTGAACCCGCGTTCGGGTGGGAACCGGAACTGCGCCTACTTCGCGGCGATGCTGGAAAGTCTGCGCCGCATTGCAGTAAAGACGGTGCTCACCAGCGGCCCGGGACATGCGGTTGAACTCGCCCGGCAAGCACAGGCGTACGGCGGAGTCATCGCGGTTGGCGGAGATGGAACGCTGTTCGAAATCCTCAAGGGCATCGATCGCAAGGAACAGCGGATTGCGCTGATTCCCGCCGGACGAGGAAACTCGCTGGCGCGCGATCTTGGTCTACTGCACAGGCGCGCGTTTCTCGACCTGATCCATTGGGAGCAGGCCCACTCCATCGATCTGATGGAAGTGCAGGTGACCACTGCGGACGGCGTTCACTCCAGGCACCTGTCGGCGAGCACGGTTGCGCTGGGCTATCCAGCCGCAGTCACGCTGCGTGCGCGCAAGCTGGCATCGCTGGGAAAGATGTCATATGCAGCAGCGGCCGCGGCCACCCGGCCGGTGCACTTTGGCGCTCGCATTCAGTATGAAGACGAGGTTCCTAAAGTGGTGCAGTTGAGCGGATTTGTCGCCAACAACACTCGTCATCTCGCAAATTTCCAGGCCTTTCGCAAGGCAAGTTGTTCCGACGGACTTTTCGAGACAATGGAGATTGACGCTGGCATTGCCAAGCAGACCCTGCACAACCTGTCTGCGCTTTCGGGAACAGGCGCGTATGAACCGTACGCCCCCAGGCAGGCCAGGAACGCAAAGATACAGTTGGATGCCCCGCAGAGCCTGATGATGGACGGCGAATTATTCCCGCAGGTTGTCTCCGTCGACGTCCACATTCTGCCCTCGGCATTGGTATGCAATGGGCCAGGGGCTTCATGATCGGCCGCGTGCTGGTGATTTTCGTCTCGGCGTTCCTAATTGGGGGCGCGGGACTTTATGTTGCAAGCCGGACGCAACCGCCTCCGGTCCGCCGCCAGCGACTGATCAAATTCATCACCTATTTCTGCATCGTCAATCTTGTGCTGCTCGCTGCGCTTGCGGGGCACTGGATTCTGAGCGGGTTGATGACGGTGATTGCAGCGCTGGGAGCACGCGAGCTTTTTCGGGTGCTGCTCCGCGCAAGCCTGGGCAAATTAGCGGTGGCCTGCGCAATCGGCCTTCTCTATCTGCTGATTGGTGCTGCCGCAGTACTTTTCGCGTGGTTGTCGTCACCGCAAAGGGCTGTCTTTGTGTGGCTGGTCGTGTGCACATTCGACGGCTTCAGCCAGGTTAGCGGCCAGTTGTTGGGCAGGCACAGGCTCGCTCCCGCAATCAGCCCGGGCAAAACCATTGAAGGCAGTGTGGGCGGCCTGCTCTTCGCCGCGGGCATGGCACTTGTGCTGCGGCCCGTGACTGGTCTGGGCGCGCCGCAAAGCCTCGTTGCTTGCTGTTTCGTCGTAACGGCCGCCCTCACCGGCGACCTGCTGGCCTCGCTTATCAAGCGAAGGAGCAACATCAAGGACTTCAGCAATCTGCTTCCGGGTCACGGCGGAATCCTGGACCGCTTTGACAGCTTTCTCTTCGCCGCCGCGGCCTGCCTGGCAGTCGGTGCGGCCGGGCAGTGGCTGATTGCGGGATTCCACTAGCAAGCGAATCATTCCTGCAAGTCTCTCCCGCCGCCATAGCGGCGCCCCGCTTTTCCCCTTGCCGCGAAAGCTGTTATGCTCTCTGCGCCAGAGAAAAGCGATTTATGTAGGGGGAATACGACTATGTGGTTCCTTGGAATGGATGTAGGAACAGGCGGGACGCGGGCCGTGGTGGTAGATGCGGCAGGAAAGCTGATGGGCACGGCCTCAAGCGCACATGCGCCGTTTCGTGCGGAGCATCCGGGATGGGCGGAGCAGGACCCCGAAGACTGGTGGCGCGCGGCACAGGAGGCGATTCGTAGCGCGCTTGCCGCAACGCCGGAACCAAAGGAACCGATTGCTGCCATCGCGCTCACCGGGCAGATGCACGGCGCGGTCATGCTGGACGAGAACGGCGCGGTGCTGCGGCCTTCGTTAATCTGGTGCGACACGCGGACGCAACCCGAGTGCGACTGGCTTACCGAGCGCATTGGATACGACCGCCTGATCGAGCTCACGTGCAACCCGGCGCTGCCAAACTTTACGCTGACAAAACTTCTTTGGGTGAAAAAGCACGAGCCGGAGACCTTTACGAAAATTGCGCACGTCATGTGCCCCAAGGACTACGTGCGCTACCGGCTGACAGGTGAGTTTGCCATCGATGTGCAGGAGGCGTCGGGCACGCTTCTGCTGGACGTGACGCATCGCTGCTGGTCGCGTGAAGTGGCTGAGGCGGCCGGAATCAAAGAGAGTTGGCTGCCGCGCGTGTTTGAATCGCCGGAGATTTGCGCGCGCATCAGCGCCGAGGCCGCGGGGCTCACAGGGCTCAAGGCGGGCACACCGGTTGCGGCCGGCGCGGGCGATCAGGGCGCGGGCGCAGTGGGCATGGGCATTCTGCAGCCGGGTTCGGTTTCGGCAACCATCGGAACCTCGGGCGTGGTGTTTGCAGCGACAGCCAAACCGACGAAAGATCCAAAGGGACGGCTGCACACGTTCTGCCACGCTGTGCCGGGACTATGGCACGTGATGGGCGTGACGCAGAGCGCGGGGCTTAGCCTGAGTTGGCTCAAGGAGACCTTCTTCGGCGGCCAAAGTTACGACGAGCTGAACGAGGCGGCAGCGAAAATTCCGGCTGGAAGCGAGGGCCTCGAATGGGCGCCGTACTTGCTCGGTGAGCGGACGCCGCATCTTGACCCTGAAGTGCGCGCGGCGTTTGCGGGCATAAGCGCGGGACACACGGCGCCTCACTTCGTGCGCGCGGTGCTTGAAGGGGTGGCGTATTCGCTTGAAGACACGTTCACGTTGTTTGCCGAGTTGGGAATTCCGGTGAGCGGAATACGACTTGGAGGCGGGGGCGCGCGCGGTGCGCTTTGGCGGAGAATTCAGGCGGGGATCTATGGCCACGCAGTCGAAGTGCTTACGGCCGAAGAGGGCGGAGCGTTCGGTTGCGCGCTGATGGCCGGCGTAGGCGCCGGACACTGGGCCAATCTGGATGAGGCCTGCGCGCAGGCGATCGAGGTAGCGCAGCGCGTCGAACCCGATCCGGCAGATGTGGCCGCATACAAGTCTGGATATGCCGAATGGCGAAAGCTTTATCCAGCTCTGAAGACGTTGCGCTAAATAAGGATTGACGGACTGACCTGTCTGCGAAGAGGATTCGTCCATGAGCGATCTTGTGGAGCGGGTGGCCGGAGAGCAGCAACGCAACGTTGCAGTCGACGCCTATCGCGGCTTCGTGATGCTGCTGATGATGGGCGAAGTCCTCCGCTTTTCCCACGCGGCTGCCGCCTATCCCGGCAATCTTTTCTGGCATATTCTGGCTTTTAACCAGACGCACGTAGAGTGGGCGTGGATGAGCCTGCACGATACCATCCAACCGGGATTTACATTTCTGGTGGGCGTGGCACTTCCTTATTCGCTGAAAAGCCGGCAGCGAAAGGGAGAAAGCTTCAGGCACATGCTGTTCCACACAATTTGGCGAAGCCTGGTTCTCGTCGCGTTGGGCATCTTTCTCAGGTCTACTTACAGCCCGATGACCAACTTCACATTCGAAGATACGCTCACGCAGATCGGCCTCGGCTATACGTTTGCGTTTCTGCTCACCTTCGCTCGCCCTCGCTGGCAGTGGATTGCGTTTGGTGGCATCCTCTTCGGCTACTGGTTGGCATGGGCGCTGTATCCGGCGCCGGGCCCCAACTTCGATTGGGCAGCCGTGGGCGTTCCTCCCGAGTTTCAAAGCCACATGTTCAAGGGTTTCACATCCCACTGGAATAAGAACAGCAATCTTGGCCAGGCGTTCGATGTATGGTTCCTGAACATCTTGCCGCGCCCGAGCCGTTTCCTCTACAACGACGGCGGCTACCTGACACTGAGTTTTATTCCCACACTGGGAACGATGCTTCTGGGTCTGGCGGCTGGGCGCTGGTTCCAGGAGTCGGCGCCGAAGATACCTGTGCGTAAGTTCCTGTTGGCCGCGGTGGCACTGTGCGCAGCCGGCTTGCTGCTCCACGTCACCGGAATCTGCCCGATCGTGAAACGCATTTGGACACCGGCGTGGACACTGTTCAGCGGCGGCGTGTGTTTCTTCTTTCTTGCCGCGTTTTCTTGGGTCGTCGACGTCAAGAAGCAACGCGGCATCGCGTTTCCATTGGTGGTAGTGGGCATGAACTCCATCGCGGCGTACGTGATCGCCGAATTGTGGCGCAACTTCGTCGAGAACAGCTTCCGCATTCATCTGGGAATGGGGGTGCTCAACTGCCTGGGCCCCGGGCTGGAGCCGACATTTCTCGGTGCGCTCACCTTGCTCGCCTACTGGCTGATCCTCTACTGGATGTTCAGGAAGAAGATCTTCATACGCATCTAGAATGATTCTTGAAATAAGTACCGTTTGGGTACGCCGCGGTCACTGCAATTCAGTTTTTACGGTTAAGGTGGAATATTCAACCCAGTAAATAACTGCGCGCAAATCGGTGCGCGACATCCCGATATAAAGGAAATGGTGCACAAGAAATGTTTGAATTGACAGACCAGACCGCCATTGTCACAGGCGCGGGAGCCGGCATAGGAGAAGCGATTGCCCAGCGACTCGCAGCAGCGGGAGCGAGGGTCGCGGTGCTTGACATCGACCCGAACGCTGCCAAGGCCGTCTCCGAAAAAATCGGCGGCGGGGCATTCCCGCTTGCCCTTGACGTGACCAAGCCCGATAAAGTTGCGGCGGCGATTGCACTGGTAATCAGGACAACCGGCTCGCTCGAAATCCTGGTGAATAACGCCGGCATTGCGGGCCGTGCCGCGCCCATCTGGGAGCAGACAGATTCAGACTGGCATCGGGTGATGGACCTCAATATCACCGCGCCGTTCTATCTATGCCGCGCCGTGCTGCCGCAAATGCGCACTCAGGGATATGGCCGCATCGTTAACATCGCTTCGATTGCCGGCAAGGAAGGCAACCCAAACATGGTTGCCTACTCCGCATCGAAAGCGGCCATTATAGGATTGACCAAATCGATCGCCAAGGAAGTTGCGACCGAAGGCATCTGCATCAATGCTGTCGCGCCGGCGGTGATCCAGACGAAAATTCTGGAACAGCTAACGTCCGCGCAGGTGGAATACATGGTGCAGCGCATTCCGATGAAGCGCACCGGGCAGCCGGAAGAAGTTGCGGCTGTGGTTCACTTTCTCGCCAGCCGCGACTGCTCGTTCGTCACCGGCCAGTGCTACGACGTAAGCGGAGGCCGCGCTACGTATTGACTTCCAATTGAAAGTCCGCGAAGGTAAATCCGTCACGATCGACGACTTCTCCGCTGACAAGGGGTAGTGGAGCGGTGAACATCGGCCCGGCGTAGACGCAGGTGTGAAATTCGCCGCCTTCGCCACACGGGTCAACCCCCTGCGGTAGATCGTTTAACAATGCGGCATCGAATTCGCGCCCGGCGAACTCGGCCGGCAACTGCTTTGTGTCCACGCAGGAGAGTCGGGCGCGCAGGCCACCGGCAATCATCTCGCGCGCCAGTGCATCGGTAGGAATATCCCAGAGTGGAAACAGCGGCTCAAGCCCTGTGGGCTTGAGCTGGTTCTCGCGATAGGCGCGTATCTCCGTCAGGTAGAGGTCACCAAAAGCGACGGCGTCAATGCGCTCGGAAACTGCGCGGCGGCATACCTCGGCCATGCGTTGCTCATAAACTTCATTGGAGCAAGGCCATGGAAGCGGCACAATCCACAATAGCAATTCAGCTGCCTGCGCCTGCGCCTCAAGCACTGAGCGTCGCGTGCTGTGCATCGCCACACGGTCAAATTGAGCATTGAGCGTTGTAACCAATCCGCAGAGTTCGATCGCGGGATCTTGGCGCAGCAGATGCAGGGTCCAGGCGCTGTCTTTACCGCTGCTCCATGACAAGAGGACACGCTTCATGGATCGATCATAAGCTGCGGTGTAGACATCTGGAGTCAGATGAGTCATAATAATCATATTGGTCATTATGATTGGAGGTTGCGATGATTTCCGAAGTGAGCGCAGTCAATTTTCGGCAGAATCTGGGAGAAATGCTGAACCAGGTGCAGTACCGGAATGACAGCATCGTGATCAATAAGGACGGTAAGCCGGTGGCCGCGCTGGTGGACGCTGAGCTGTTTGCGAGGATTCGGCGGATGCGCGACCGGTTCGATGCACTGAGCAACCGGATTGCCGAGGCTTATGCGGACGTGCCCGCCGACAAAGGCATGGCGGAGATTGATGCGGCCGTAGCGCGCGAACGGCGGCGCTAGTGGTTCGTCTGCGTGTGGTTCTTGACACCAACGTTCTGGTTTCGGGACTGGCGTATCCGGAGAGCGTGCCAGGCCTGATCTTGAGCGCCTTGCATCTGGGCGCGCTGGGTGTTGTGCTATCCCGCTACATTCTCGATGAGATGGTGCGCGTGTTGCCACGGCTCAAGCGCATCAAGCTGAGTCCATTGGAAATCCGCGACCTTGCGGACAGTTTCATGTTCATAGCGGAGATCGTCGAGCCGAGCGGCAAATTGGAAAAAGCGTTGCGTGACAAAGCCGACGCGCCAGTGCTGCAGACACTGCAGGCGGCTCAGGCTGACTACTTGATCACCGGGGACAAAGACCTGCTCGCACTGGCCGAACGATACCCCATTGTGACGCCAGCCGCCTTTTGGGAGCGGCATGGGAAGTAGGAATTCCTGTTTGGGTATCTCTCGGCATAAACGAGAAAGGCCCCGCACGATGCGAGGCCTTCTTGCTGACTTCCCGACTCGTTAATTCAGCATCACATCCGCATGCAGCGGCGTATTTTCGCTCGAGTCGCCGACCAGGATCACGAACTTGCCGGGATCGATGGTCCACTTCTTTGCAGTCTCATCCCAGTAGCTGAAGGCCCGTGCGTCCAGGTTGAGAGCTAAATGTTTTGTTTCGCCGGGCGCGAGTTGGACTTTCTCAAATCCCTTCAGTTCGCGCTCCGGGCGCGTTGCCTTTGTCGATGGATCGGAGACATAGAGCTCTGCGACTTCCACTCCTGCTACGCTGCCGGTGTTGGTCACGTCGAAGCTGACCGGAACCGTAGAACCTGAGGCAGCTTTTGCCGGCGCCTGCAGATTGGCGAAACCGAAGGTGGTGTAGCTGAGCCCAAAGCCGAACGGAAACAGCGGGTGCTTGCCGGTGGTGGTCCAGTAGCGATAACCCACCATCAACTTATCGCCATACTTGATGTGAGGGACTGTGTAGTCGAGCGGCTTACCGTTTTCTCCAATCGTGTGCAGCGGCGTGTCCGCGCCAGGGGTGCCGTAGTAGTAAGGCTGCGATGGGCTGCTTTCCCAGTCGGTGTCAAGGCTGATCGGCAGCTTGCCTTCGGCGTTGTGTTTGCCAAAGAGAACTTCAGCAACGGCCGTGCCCCCTTCCTGGCCGGGATACCAGGTGTGGAGCAGCGCGGGAACCTTGCTGAGCCAGCGCCGCGTGTCCATTGCGCCACCGCCGGTGAGCGTGACAATCGTGTGAGGATTCGCCGCGGCGATTGCTTCGACCAGCGCATCCTGTCCGAATGGCAGTGTGAAGGTGCGGTCGTGGCCTTCGCCCTCGGTGGGCGCATTGAAGCCGATGGCCAGCACGACTACATCTGCGAGGGACGCGAACTGCTTTGCGTCCGCCGACACCAGTTCGGGTTCATATATAAAGCCGAACCCAAACCGGGAACCTGCGGCACGGGGCAGATAGTCGGCCTGCAGGTTGGCGGTTTGTCCCGCGGTGAGGTCGATGGAAGTGTATCTGGGCACCGAGCCTTCGGCCCGAACCTGGTCGAGTACTTGCTTGCCATCGACGAGAATCTTGAAGCCATCTTCGCCTGAGGCGCCGGCGATCAGCAGGTACTTTCCGGCGCTTGCTGCTTTGAAGGAGGCGGTATAGCGGATGCTGCGAGGCGTTGGATCCGCGGGCGCCCACTCATTGGGCTTCCAGTCAGCGATGTTGCGGCGCGTGCCGGTTGCCGGCGTGCCTGTGAAGTCGTTGCTGGGGAAGCTCTCCACCTTGACTCCACCTTCCCATTGGGTCCGACGGAATACATCGACTATTTCCGGAAGCCCGCGGCTGTAGAGGACATGCACATTGGGACCGAGAAAGTTGGCGATGCCGGTGACTGTTGAGACGGACTCGAATGGAGTCGCTTCAGAGGAACCGCCGCCGCCGGGAACCGCAGGCCATGCGTCCGGGCCGATGATGGCGATGGTCTTAATTTTGGCCGGATCGAGCGGCAGCAGCTTGCCCTCATTCTTGAGCAGCGTGATGCTTTCGAGCGCGCCCTGAAGGGCGACGGCGCGGTTGGCCAGCGAAAACGTGGAGTCGGCTGAATCGAACTGCGGACGGCTGGTAAAGCCATAGCGAAGCTCGGTGCGAAGGAGCCGCAATACCTTGTCGTCAATGGTGGACTCCTTCACGGATCCACTCTTGACGGCAGGTACGAGGTTCTTCGCGTTCATGAACTTGGGGCTGGGCATTTCCAGATCGAGGCCGTTGTTGGCCGCGGCCACGGCGTCATAGGTCGCGTCCCAATCGGACATGAGCACGCCATTGAAACCCCACTCACCCTTGAGAACCTTGTTGTTGAGAAACTCGTTCTGCGTTGCGTGCACTCCGTTGATCAGGTTGTAGGAGTTCATCACGGAGTCAACGTGGCCCTTGACGACAGCTGCTTCAAATGCGGGTAAGTAAATCTCGCGCAGGGTGCGCTCGTCCACATCGGAGCTGGCGTTGTGGCGATTGAACTCCTGATTGTTGAGCGCGTAGTGCTTTACCGTGGCGATTACGCCCTGTGATTGCACGCCCTCGATGAAGGGAACCACGAGGGTCGAGTTGAGATATGGGTCCTCGGACAGATATTCGAAGTTGCGGCCGCCAATGGGTGAGCGCGCGATGTTGCCCCCAGGACCTAGCAGGAAGTTGACATTGCGGGCGCGGGAATCCTTGCCGAGCGCCTCGCCGAGCTTACGCGAGAACTCCGTATCCCACGTGGCGGCCAGCGCCACGCCGCCGGCATAGGCGGTTGTGGGTCCCCAGGTGCGTACACCCACCGAGGCATCCGACATCTTGAAGCGTGGCAGCCCGATGACCTGCATCGGTCGGGTATACATGTTGTCGACGCCGCCGATGAGTTCGATCTTCTGCTCAAGGGTCAGCTTGGCCAAAAGTGCTTGGGCCTGGGACTCGATTGCGGGCGAGTCGGGCACGGGAGCCTGGGCTTGAGCATAACCAGAGAAAACCGGCGACAGGCATGCGAGGATGAGGGCAAAAAACGTTACAGAGATGGTGTTTTTCAGGTTTCTCATGACCGGTAAGGGTAGCGCATTGGGCGACTGGATGTACACCCGGCATGCGGACACGCTACTCGTAGCGCAGGGCTTCGATGGGGTCCAGGTTGGCGGCGCGGATGGCCGGAATCATGCCGCTCACCAGCCCGGTGATGGCGAGAATCACCGTTGCCGCAATCACCGAGGTGGGTGAAATCAGAAGGCGAATATCGGCATCCCCGGCATTTTTGGCCATGGCGCTGTAAAACGTGATGCGCCCCACCATCGCGGAGATCAGGTAGGACAGGGCGATGCCGCACACGCCACCAACACCGGTGATGGCCAGGGCCTCGGCAAGGAACTGCACAAGGATATGGTGTCTCTGCGCCCCAAGTGCCTTTTCCACGCCTATCTCGCGGGTTCGCTGCTGCACGGCCACCAGCATGATGTTCATCAGGCCAATGCCGGCAATGCCCAGCGTGAGCGCTCCCACCATGGAAAGCAGCACCTGCAAGGCAATCGCCAGGATGTGAAATTGAGCTAGTTGCGTCATCAGGTTGGCCACGTAGATGGCGTTGTGGTCCGTGGGCCGGAAGTGATGAGCCGCGCCCATGGTCTCGCGCAGACTTTTCTCGATCAGCTCATTGTCGCCGCGATAGTTGAACCAGATGGCGCTAAGGTAATGCGTGTCAACCAGATCGCTCATGGTGTTGAAGGGAACATAGATCTGGCGATTGCGGTCGTCGTCGCCCTCCTGCATCTTGGGGCTCAGCACGCCGATCACGGTAAATATAACGCCATTGAGGCGAAGAGTCTCGCCGACTGCCCAGCCGCCGGAGAACAGCTTGGTCTTGGCCTCAGAACCAATTACGCAGACGTGGGCCCTCTGCTGATCCTCGGCGCCATTGAAGAAGCGGCCCTCGTCGGTATCCAGCTTGAAGATGTCTTGAAAGACGGGGCGAACGCCGTTTACGGTCCAGGTGTAGGTATGCAGATCGTTCTGCACAGTCGAGTCCTTCCACACCTCGGGCGAGATGTGAAAGATGCCCTGAACGCCGTTGGAGACCCGGTCCACATCTTCCATGGTGAAGCGAACCCTGACGCCGGCCTTGTCGCCGCCCGCCTGCTGACTGGTGCGGCCGGGAAAGAAGCCGATCAGGTTGGTTCCCCACTGGGCGAAGATGTTCTCAATGGCACGGTTAAATCCGGCGCCATAGGCCAGCAGCAGCACAACCGTGGCAATGCCCCAGGCCATCCCGATCATAGTGATGGCGGTGCGCCGGCGGTTGTACACCATCGCTTCCCACGCCTGACCTAAGATGTCCTTCAGCATGAACTAGCCTCTAACTTCCAGCCTCTAGCTTCCAGCTAAAAGCCTGCCGGAGAAAAGCCCCGACTGTTTCATTTTCCCTCAAGACCACGCGCCTATTGCGTCTTGTTCCGGCCTTGAACAAATACTCTTCCCGCCTGAAGCGCCCGACCCGACAACAACGAGCTAGCAGTTAGTAGCTGGAAGCTGCTTTTCTCACTCTCGCCGCAGCGCCTCAATCGGATCCATTTGCGCCGCCCTGCTGGCCGGATAGAGCCCCGCCACGACGCCGCATACCACCAACGATCCAAGTGCCAGCGCAGCCGACCACGGAACAAGCCGTGGTGGGTCCCAGCCCGGCATCTTGCCAGTAAGGCCGATCTGCAACAGCCACATAAAGCCCGCCGAAATAACAATGCCGATGAGCCCGCTGAGGCCGGTCAACAACAGCCCCTCCCAGAAGAACTGCGCCAGTACGCTGCTCTTGGTAGCTCCCACAGCCTTCATCAACCCGATTTCGCGGGTTCGCTCTGTAACTGAGACCAGCATGATGTTGATAATGCCCACTGCGCCCAGGCCGAGAGTGACGATTCCCACCCCGCCAAGAAAGAGATCCATGGCATCGAAAATAGCCCCGATCATCTTCTCTTCCTGAATGGTGTCCCACTCCTGAAAGGCATCCTTAAGCGCTGGATCGAAGCCATGCCGTGTGCCGATCACCCGATGAACAGCCGCAACCGCTGCCGTGGCATCGCCCTTCGTCGCCGGCTGATATTGGATGGAACTGAGCGCATCGCGGGCGACGTTGTCGCCTTTCATTGCGAAAAGTTCCTGCATGATGGTGATGGGGATGTAGACCTTCTGATTGTCGCCGTCGTTGTTGCCGCGGCTGATGGAAGCCACGCGGCCCACCACGGTAAACGCGACGTCATTGATGGTGATGGTCTCGCCGAGCATGGGCCGGCCGGGAAAAAGCAGCGTTGCACTCTTCGATCCCAACACAGCCACGCGCCGCCCCTGGGCTATGTCGTCCGCGCTCAGAAAGCGGCCCTCAGCCACCGGTACAAAGCGCACTTCAGTGTAGTTCGGCTCCACGCCCAGCACCTGGCCTGAGGTGTTGGCATAGGCGCTCACCTGGTAAAGATCGTTGCGATTAAGATAAGCCGTAACTGCGCGCAGCTGAGGCAAAGTACGCAATTCGGCCTCGTCACCGAGCGTGAGTTGGTAAGGACGCATCCCCGTGTGCTGGTTGGCGAGCGCGGGGATGGTGCCGTTCCACATCATCACCAGATCATTGCCGAAAGTGGACAGCTGGCGGTGCTGGCCAGAGCGGAAGCCCTCGCCTAAACCCACTAGAACCAGCAGCGAACCCACGCCCCAGGCAATTCCGAACATGGTCAGGAAGGTGCGCAGCTTGTTCGCCATCATGGCGCGAAGGACCTGGCCGAGCGTGTCAGAAAAACTCTGCATGGTGTTTAGACACCGACGTGATGCACTGGTAACTGATACGCTGTGCCCGGCGATTCGGTTCCGCTGGAAACCGGCGCGAAACCATTTCCGGAACCATTCAGCGGTTGGTTGCGTAGAAAGCAAAGGGTGACAGCAATGTGCTGGCGCCGTCTTACAGCAAGTTCCAGGAATTGCCTTCAGTCAAAGTACGACCTGAAAGCCTGGCGCGACCGACGCCGAAAAGGGCGGGAAAGCGGCACTGCTTCATCCCCTGAGCGATTCGGCCCAAGGTCTGCTGAGCAGTTTTTTGAAATATGCTGTAGTTATTATCCCTCGTTTCACCGATAACCTTGCGCCGGCAAACGGGCGCTTTTCATTCTTTTTAAGGGAGGCTTTGTGAGTGGGTCGCGAAAGAGCAGGAAATTCTGGATCTGGATGGGCATTTGTGCCGTGCTGGTGCTGCTGGTGGCAGGCCTCGGGCTTGCGAAGATGGTCAAGGGCACTACGATCGATCCCAACAAACTGGCCAAGGCAACGCGCGGCGATGTAGCGCGGTCGGTAGTGGCTACCGGGAAGATACAGCCGATCACCAAGGTCGAGGTAAAGAGCAAGGCCTCGGGAATCGTGGAAAAGCTCTACGTAGACATCAACAACGTGGTGAAAAAGGGCCGGCAACTGGCGCAACTGGACGCTGAAGAGATTCAGGCGCAGGTAGCTGCGCAGCGCGCGCAGTTGGCCTCGGCCGAGGCGAATGTATCCACGTTGCAGGCCAATATCGAACAGGACAAAGTGAATGCCGCAGCCCCCGATCTGCCCATGTACAAGGCCACGTTGGATCGCAGCCTGGAGATGCAACACGAGGGAATCGTGAGCCGGCAGGCTCTGGACGACGCCAACAAGGATTACCTGGCCGCGCTCACCCGGCGCGATTCGTCCAAGGCGCAAGTCGGCGTGGACACGGCCAAGCTGAAGCAGGCACGGGCACAGGTGCAGCAAAGCCAGGCCAGCCTGAAGCAACTGGAAGAACAGCTCAGCTACACGACGATTGTTGCGCCCATGGATGGCGTGATTCTATCGCGTGACGTGGAGATCGGCGATGCAGTCAGCTCGATTCTTGTACTGGGTTCGACGGCCACGCTGGTAATGACCGAAGGCGACACTACCGAGGTGTATGTGCAGGGCAAGGTGGACGAGGCCGATATTGCCCACGTCTATATGAGCCAGCCGGCGCGGATCAAGGTTGAGAGCTTTCGCGATCGCCTGTTTTACGGCAAGGTCACCAAGATTGCGCCAATGGGCGTCGAGAAAGACAACGTCACCACGTTTGAGGTGCGCGTCTCCATCAACAACCCCGGCGGCGAACTGAAGGCCAACATGACGGCCAACGCGGAGATTCTGCTCGACGAGCACAAGGGCGTGCTGACAGTACCGGAAAACGCTGTCTCCTACGACGGCCAGAAAAACGCGTCCGTGCAGATTCCAGACAAGAAGCAGAAAGAAGGCTGGCGCAAGATTCCGGTGAAGGTGGGCCTGTCGAACGGCTCCGTCACCGAAATTACGAGCGGCCTTAATGAAGGCGACCAGGTTGTGCTGCAGCAGTAAGCAAAGCAGGGATCAGGGAACAGGAATCAGAGACCAGCAAAGACCGCGCTTTTCAAGAACCCACGGTTTGAAAGGGCGCGGCTTCAGCCGCGCCACCAGTCGCTGAAAATGAGCTCGGGCTTTAGCCGCTGAGGGAATCCCGCCATCACGATAAGAGCCGCCTCAAAGGCTCTTCATCGATCCGGCGCCGTTGACGGCGGCAGATTTCGCTCACCCCAATGCCCGGGCGTCTTGCTCATCGTCAGCACCAGCTGCCCGCCGGCCACAATCTCTCGATGCCGCAGCCATGAACGATCGAGAGGCTTGCCATTCAACATTGCCGCGGTGATGTAGATGTTCTCAGCCGACTGCTCACGCGCTTCGATAACAAAATCTTTCCCGCCCGCCAGATGAAGCGTGGTCTGCGAATATGCCGGGCTTCCGATCAGATACACATCCTGCCCCGCGTTGGGAAAGATCCCCATCTGCCCAAAGGCATACCACGACGACATCGCGCCCGAATCATCGTTGCCAGGTAAGCCCGTCGGCCCGGCGTGATAGCTCTTCGCAATAATCTCCCGCACGTGTTCCGCGGTTTTGTCCGGACGCCCGGCCCAGTTGTAGAGATAGGGAGCCAGAAAACCCGGCTCGTTGCCCACGTCGTAGCGGCCCGGAACAGCGAAGAACGCATCAAGCCTGTCAACAAACTTCTGCGGCCCGCCGATTTTTGCAATCAGCGAAGCAACATCCTGCGGCACAAATGTGGAATAGGTCCATGAGTTGCCTTCATAGAAAGTATTCCCGCCCCAGGTGCCACTATCCAGCGCAGTAAAGGGCGTCAGCCAGCTTCCGTCGCGGTGCCGCGGGCGAATGAATCCCTGAAATCCACCATCAGAAAAGTCCGCGTCCCAAAGATTCTTCCAGTTGCCGGAACGCGTGAGGTATTTCTTGTAGTCAGCCGCCTTGCCCAGCCCTTTGGCAAGCAGCGCAATCTCGAAATCGTTGGCGGCGTATTCCATGTGAACCGACGCAGTGCGATCCGAGCCCTCAATTGAGACGTAGCCCAGGTTGCGCCAGTCGTCGAGGCCGCCGCGACCTTCCTTGAAGTGGTCCGTGGGCGAAACTTCTGCGTCGTGCATCTCTGCCGCGTAGGCGGTGGCCCAGTCGATGCCTTTGAGCTCCTTTACATACGCGTCGGTAATCATGAACTCGGCGTTGCTGCCGCCCTGTGTGCGTCCGTTGTAGTTGCCGCTGCGCGCGTCCGGCAAGAAACCGTCGTGGCGGTAAATGTCCACCAGCGAGCGCACAATCGCGGTCTCGCGTTCTGGCGCGATCAACGTGAGCAGCGGCCCGGATGTGCGGAAGATGTCCCAGATCGCGTAGTAGTCGTCGTAGTAAGGCTCGGCCGACTTCCAAAGAGGGTTCTCGCCGGTGCGATCGGTGGGCATCAGCATGGTGTGATAAATCGCCGTGTAGAAAATCTGCTGCTGCTCAGCCGTTGCGCCCTTGATCTCGATCTTCGCCAAAGCGAGATTCCACTTGGCCAGCGCTGCCGCATGTGTCGCGGCGAAATCGAAGCCGGGAATCTCGGCGGCGAGATTCCGCCGCGCCTGCTCCACGCTGATGAAGGAGATACCGATCTTCATCAGCACAGGCCGGCCGGATTGGTTTGCGAAGGTCAGCCATGCACCGTCGCTTGTGTTTGACGGAGCTTGCGGGGCTTGGCTTTCGGGGTGGAAACTGCCACTGTCCAACGCTGCCAACGTTGGGATCCCTTCATGACCACCGCGATTAACGGTAATGCCGATTAAATCCTTACTGCCGGGCTTGAGTTCTCTACCCAGCCACGTCCCCCACGACGCCGCCGGCGTATCGGTCCTCGCGTAAAAGTAGACCGTGTACGCATTCGGCTGCTTGTTCCATCCGCCCTTCACGCTCGTCGAACCGGCCACCTCCGTCGGCGAAAGGACCTTTATGATTGAGGAAACCGGCGATTGCATCTCGCCGGTTCTCATGCCCGAAAGCAGATAATGCCCCACATCGAAAAGCAGGTTCGCCTTCTCGCCTGCCGGATAGCGAAAGCGGTAGATCGCCGAGCGCCGTGCTGCGGTAACCTCGACGTCCACGTTGTAGCGAGCGAGTTTGACGGAGTAAAGCCCAACCGAAGCCTTTTCGTCTGCGCGCGGAGATGCGGAGTCAAGCGGCGCAATCTCGCCCGTGGTCGCCTGCACCAGGATGTTGCCGTACTTGGCGCCGCCGCCCGTGCCACTGACGTGAGTCTGACTGAAGCCGCGAATGTCGCCGTCGGCGTTCCAGCCTGCATTGGCATCGTGACCTTCCGGCGCCACCATGTCCGGCCCCGGCTTGATCATGCCGAAGGGCAACACCGGCCCGGGAAAGACATTTCCACCGCCCGCAACTCCAAGCAGCGGATCGACTGAACGGGCGATTTGCCCGTGGGCCAGGGAGGCTAGCAACAGGCAAGGCAGGAACAAGGCAGCGAGTCGTTCAGGCAACTTCATGGCTCTCTCCAAAGGGTT
>CZKZ01000611.1_pt3 | contig 17511 bp, 11 predicted proteins | sample 1122171 | NCBI WGS metagenome assembly CZKZ01 (sample SAMEA3539301, study PRJEB10725) | soil metagenome | biome: tundra; feature: field; material: soil | place: USA | collected 2010-05 | depth 0.15 m
CGGCTGGCCCCGTACCCAGTTGCGAAGGAATGGGGACCTCCCCGGCCTGCGGCACAGTGTCGAGATTGCCGAAGCTCGTCACGACCACGTCGCCGGTAGGCGATGCGGCGGTCGCATACGTGGGTCTGTTGTTGAAAAAATTATCTCCGGTTAGGTCATTCTGTGTCGTGATGTTGAACGGCCTTCCCGATTGGGCAATTAGGAATGGATTGAACATGATTCCCCAGCGCCCGGTGTAATTCCCCATGAGGAAGATCATGTTCCTTCTGACAAATGATGCGCGCCCGTAATCTTGGCTCAGGTTGTACGAGTTCGATGCAGTCCCGGTGTTGCCATTGGCAAAGTTCAGGTTGTAGAAGCCCGTTACGCTGAAGTTGGGTGTCAAGCGCGCATTGACGTTTGCAATCATCTGGTTTTGCTTAAACACCGCTTCCGGATAGAACTCGTCCACAACCCCCAGCGAGCTATTCGGCCGAACCCCCTTCAATGTGGCGCTGCCGAATTGGTACGTCCCTGGTAGGAAGGCATTCGAATTCCGCGTGGCCATCTGGTGAACGCCGAAGGAGTGGACATAGGTTAACGTGAGGGTCGTTGTCTTCGTCAACTGCCGTTCCAGACTGGTCCCGAACTGCTCATTGTAGGGCGAGTGATATGTGCGAGAAACCTGAGAGAACTGCGGTGCAACAGCACTCCCGGATCCGCAACTGGCCAGGTCGATGAGGCTCAGGTTGGTCGCGTTGAAGCAGGTCGGATTGTTGATCAACGTCTGCACCTGGCTGCTGGCGCCGCCGTTGTAACGCTCCAGCGTCATCAGGCTGGGTGTCTGAAAGCGGTCATAAAAGAACCCGTAACCACCGCGCAACACCGTCTTTGCCTGCTTTCCCTTCGTGTGTCCGTCCAGCGCGTACGCGAATGAAAAGCGCGGGCCCCAGTCGCTGTGGTCCACTACATGGTTTTGTGATTCAAAGCGCAGCCCTCCGGAAAGCGTCAGGAACTGGTTGGCCTTCCAGTCGTCTTGAAAAAAGACCGCAGCGTCGAAGACATTGCCGAGGAAAGCCTCTTTTCCGGTCGTGTAGCTGAGCCGGTTAGGCAATCCGCCCGCCGCGGCAATTTGCGCAATGGTTTCATTCGCAGCTTGGCCATTCAGCATTGTCACGTAGGCAGCCACGGAGGGAAAGCTGAAGCTCCCGTTGAAGTTTCCGTTGGATGAGTTGGCGTCGCGGTTGTCGCGCAACCACGTCCCGAACTTAATAGCATGCGCGCCCGCCGACATGGTAGTGATGTTCTGCAACTCCAGGTGGTCCGTATGGTCGGTGCTGCTCTGCGTCCCGGATCCGCCGCTGCTGAAGTAACCACCAACCCCAACCGTTGGCGCCGTGCTCACTGGCGTTGAAGAAGTCACTTGACGCCGGTACTGGAAGCGAGTCTCGTTCACCATGTGCTCGTTGATAATTTGCGAATCCATCAGTTGCACGGAGTGTTCTGAAGTGGTTGAACTTGAAGCCTGCGTGGGTAAGGCGATGTTCGACCCCAACACTCCGCTGGTGCTGCTATGTTCAAACTGGTAGCGCAGGGTCAGTGTGTTCTTCTGTCCAAGTTGCAGGTCGAGGCGCGGCGAGACCTCTACGCGCGTTTGCGGAGTGAAGAGGCCTCCGGAAATGATGCCCTGTGTGCAGCCTCCACCCGTGCAGACTTCTCCAGAGCTGTTTACTGCTGTACTCGCAGTGTAGATGCTGGCGTCCTGGCTGTCACGGCCTTCAACGCTCAGGAAGAAAGACGATTTCTTATTGATCGCTCCGCTAATGGTCCCGTTGTACTGGATGCTATGGTACGGAGGAATTTCCGAGGTGAACGGGTTGCCGGTATTGAATGAGCTGTCGTTGCCTTGGAGGAAACCCCGTCCATGTAAAACATCAGTTCCAGGCTTGGTAAGAATCTCGATACGCCCATATCCGATCTTGTCAAACTCCGCGGAAAATGGATTCTGGTTGATGCGAATCTCGCGAATTGCAGACTTCGGCGGAAGTGTCCCACCAGTGAATCCATCAATGTAAATCTGCCCGCCGTTCGGCCCTGCAGATGGACCCGCCAGCGCCGAAAGTTCGTTCGACAGTTCGTCGGGGTCGTCCGACAGTGCATCCAGATCTTTGCCTTTGAGCACAATCGCGCTCGCGTTGCTCCCGGGATCTACGCTTACAGTAGGCGCCCCCTCGTCGTCTGAAACCGTCACGCTCTGCTGCTCCGCCTCAATCGCCATCGAAACTTCCACGCGTTTCGACTGGCCGGCTTCCAGCGTGAGCGTCGGAGAAGTGAAAGGAGCGAAACCGTCAACAGATGTCTGCACAATGTAGCGGCCCGGTGCCAGCCCCGTCACCGTATACGCGCCGGCTGCGTCAGATGTGGTGGTCTTCAGCGTCACACCCAGCGCGTTGGTGATGGTAATCTTCGCTCCGGGGATGAATGCGCCTGTCGGGTCTGCAATATGTCCGCGTAGTGTGGCTGTTTCCGCGGGCGTGGCAGGGGCCTGCGCCTGTGCCGCCAAAAGACCTGCAAGGCTGATTAAAAAGCCAACTACTAAATTGATGAAGCAGGGGAATTTTAGAGACACGCATACCTCACGCGATTCTTGACTGAATTCATTTGCGTGGCTACTGGGCCACGTCTGGTGCGCCCGAGCTCAGACTCCAACTAAGCAGATTCTGGCTCGCCGCTGGGGCCTGCAGCAGTGGTTCAACGCCAGCCATTAATGTGATTGCGCTGGCTCCCGATGCATCCTCGGTCGCAACCACCATCACTGCTTCGCCCTTCTTGAGATCGGCGAGCTGAATTGCTGGCGCACGACTGAGCATCTGTTGAGCGTCGAAGGTGTTTCCACCACCGCCAAAGCCCGCACGCTGAGCGCCTCCCTGACCGCCCCCAGCGCCGCCTCGGCTGCCGGCACCTCCCGCATTCCCATTTAGAACCGCCGCCAGCATCGTAGCCATGCGCTCAGGCAACTGGCGCATCTGTGTGTCGGCCGCTACGTGGACCGTCACCTGCTTCTTGCTGGTTAGATCCTTCACAACGAGTGAAGAACTGGAAGCATCGATTGATGTAATGGTCCCGGAGACGTTTCGGAAACTGCCCGAAACCACCTCTTCTGCCGTCACTTCTGTTCCGGCTGGATTCTTGGCGCCCCGGGCCCGCAACTGGTCCCCAGCATGAATAGAATCGATGGGCTCCGCCTTTGCCAGGTCGTAGCGCACAGAGGCCGGCGCATAACGCTTCAATACTGTTTCCTTGCTGGTGTGGATGGTGATCGTCTTGGCAGCGGTTCCTGCCCCCGTTGTCAACACGATGACACCGGCGGCGCTGTCAACGCTCTTCACCAGCCCGCCCACTCCGCGCTGTTGCCAGTCTTCCCGTTCCCGCTGTTCCTTCTTCGCCAAGTCAGCCTGTTTCACCGCGATGACTTGTAGCGCCACACTTGTCCCGGTTGGAGCGTTGGGGTCAAGCCGCACCAGCACCCGGTCACCCGTGGCCAGGGTGTCGAACTGGATGGTCTGCGCGGTGTTCAGGTCCTTTGCTCCGGGCTCGACCTGCTTCAGCACCGCTGTCGAAGGCACATCAACCTGATGCACCTCTCCTGTATCGGTCTTCACCGTCAGCGTGGTTCCGCTCACGGCCGTTACTGTACCCAGAAACCGCGAAACCGTTTGCGCGCCGGCCAACTCCGAGGCAGCGATCAGGGCCGCCATCAAGATCATCAAGGCCGCCGCGCGAATCTTCATCTTGCTGTTCATAAACCAGTTCTCCACGATCTAAATCCGGTTGTTTGGGGTCGAGAAGGTCATCTACATTCCAGTAGACGAGCCAATGCGCCAAAAGGTTGAGAATACGGTTTCATTCTCTGAGGATTGGATGCGAAATCGTCCAGAAGGAGGGAAAAAGAAGTTGTTTATTTGCAGGCCATAGACTGCAAACCCTCAACGAAACTCTATCTTCCTCGGCGCCTATCGCCGCGCGCACAATCCGCCGCTCAGCCGGCACTTTAAGCACTCCGACTACGCCTACCTCACCAATTCTGCCGTCTCCAGAAAGGCATAGCTGCCCGAGGGCGCCGGAACCACGTTGGTCAACCTGCGGTTGTGAACCACGATCGTGTCCAGGTACCAGAGATTAATGGCCGGAAGATCTCGCGCCAGAATTTGCTGCGCCTCAACGTAGTCCACACCGCTTGGCCGTGTACTCGTTCTCGACCGCATCGTTCAGCAGTGTGTCCAACCTCGCATCCGAGTAGTGCCCTCGGTTGGCGCCCTTGGGCGAAAAATTCGCGGTCAGAAACGCATAGCTGAGAATATCCGGCTGTTCGTTGCCCCCGACCCAGCGCAGCGAGTACATCTGAAACGCGCCCCGCGTCACATCGGAATAGAACGTGGCAAATTCATAACTCCGCAGATCGAGCGCGATCCTTACGTTGGCAAGTTGCTGTTGCAGCACTGCGGCCAGCAAGCGCGTCCCTTCGTCGTTGCTCGCCTTCATTGCGAGGTGGAACCGCACGCCATTGCCACCCCTTCCATGCCCTGACTCATCCAGCAGGCGCTCTGCGTTTGCCGGATCGTAGGCGTACCGTGCCACGTCGCCCGTCCATGCCCAGTGAGTCTGAGGCAGCAGACTCAATGCCGGTTGTGCGTGACTTCGCAGCAGCGTTCGTATGACGAGGTCCCGGTCAATCGAGCATGCAATGGGCCGCCGCACACGCACATCACTCAGCAGCGGATCGCGCAGATTGAATGCCAGGTATTGAATCTCCGTGCCACCCGTTTCTTCAATTTGCAAATCAGGCCGTGCTGCCAGGATTGGAATCGAATCCGGGGGCAGGGAATTGACAGCCACGTCGCCTGAACCCTTCTCCAGTTCAAGCGACTCCGTAATCGCGTCGGGTACCACTGCGAAACGCACGCGCTCCAGTTTCGGCACGGCAGCCCAACTCAGTGGATTGCTCTCGATCACGACATCCTGATCTATCTGCTGACTCACAAACCCCAACGGTCCCGTGCCCACTGGATGTTTCCAGAATTCGCGCCCGCTCCCTCGGGAACAATCCCCATCGCGCCAGTGAAAGATTCCGCAGTAAAAAGTTGTCGGCGTGTCTCAAATTAAACACCACCGTCAGCGCGTCGCGAGCTTCAATCGATTCAACCGACACATAAGCCGCGGCCTTGGGAGAAATCACAGCGCACTTCAAGATCGAGTTGATCGTCCACACCCCATCGCGCGCGCTCAGTGAACGTCCATCATGAAAGCGAACTCCACTGCGCAAGTGAAAGACCAACGTCACTGGATTAGGCTGCTCCCAGCTCGTTGCCAGTGCTGGAGTGAACTGAAACTTTGCATCATGGTCGACGAGCCCATCGAATAGAAGCGCATCGATTCGCTGGGACTGCACATCAGTCCCGATTCGTGGATCGACATTAGCCGGGCTGCTCTCTATTAGAAAAACAACCGTCCCCGGATCCCCTGTGTTGAATGGCATCCAGCAAGAACCATAAGCGTGATCAGCAGCGCAACCATCCTACGCATACGTCACCTGACCCAGAATTGCAGCCCTTGCCGCTCCTGTAGCCGCTGGCACATTTCCGGGACGATGATGCCATGTCTGCCAGGCGAGCAGCGCAAACGCCGCCGCCTCCTTTGCCTCCGCCGGCAAACCGAATTGCTCGCTCGAGGCAAGTTCGCATCCCAGCGGCTCCAGTCGCTGCGCCAGCATCGCCATCAGCGTGTGGTTGCGCGCTCCGCCTCCGGAAACAATGTAGTCGACCCCACGCCTCCGCATGCTCGGGAATACGAATCGCTTGCAGCTCTCTGCAATCGACTGGGCAGTCAACGCAGTTGCCGTGGCCAATGCATCTTCTGACCGCTTGCTTTGTCTTCGGCACTTGACTAAGAAATCAGCCGCGTAAGCGCGCCCAAACTGTTCCCGCCCCGCCGTACGCGGCGGCTTCAGCCGAAAATATGGATTCTGTAACTCCTCAGCTAAAACCGCCCCAAGCACCGTGCCTGCTGCGGCAGATGCCCCATTGCGGTCGAACGGCTCGTCAAATAATTTTTGAGCCAGTGCATCGATCACCATATTTCCAGGTCCCGTATCAAACGCAATTACCTGTTCAGCAGTGGCCGCCGCTGGGATCGCCGTCAGGTTGGCAATGCCGCCGATATTTTGCAGCACACGTCCCCGTCTCATATCCGCGAACATTACAAAGTCCAGCAGCGGAACCAGCGGAGCACCCTGCCCGCCAACTGCCATATCCGCGGGACGAAAATTCGAAACCACCGGAATCCCAAGCGCGCCTGCGATCACAGCCGCTTCGCCTGCCTGCCATGTGCAAGCAAACCGCCTTCCGGCATAGGCTTCTGCACGTGCCTGATGAAACAGCGTCTGTCCATGGCACCCAATCAGATCCAACTTCACCTTGTGCCGTTTCAGAGTAGCTTCCACCGCCTCCGCGTAAGCCAGCCCCAGCCGCCAGTTCAGCCGCGCCAGTTCCGCCGTCGAAGTCGACTCCGCATTCATTGCCGCCAACACCGCTCGCCGCAGCGCGGCAGGGAAGGGAAATCCCTCATGCGCCAGCAGCGTCAGTTTAGGCCGCTGCTTGCCGGGCACAATTCGCACCACCGCAACGTCGATTCCGTCTGCCGACGTTCCGCTCATGATGCCTGCCACAGTCATCGCCTTCGCGTTCATGCGGTCCGCACCTCTGCTCTCGCAATAGTCTCTCCGAAGCGCAGAATCCGCCCCCGTAGCGCCTCAAACTGCCTTTCTGAAAGTGCCTTTGCAGTCCCACGCGCAAAAAGTTTTGCCCGCAATCGGGCAGTCCTCTTCGCACGCATCAGCATCATCTCGCGAAATGCCGCAGACCGTTCGCCTTCCGCAATCAACGCCTCATAGGCGCGCAGAATCAACTCCGGACTATGGCAAATCTCCATCAAGTCCATACCAGCGCGAACAGCTGCAACGACGGCCTCTTCTATTCGCATGAACTTCAGAATCCCGCCCATCTCAAGATCGTCAGAGAAAACAATCCCCTCGTATCCAATCCGCCGGCGCAGCACCGTAGCAATCCAATAAGGCGACACGCTCGCTGGCATCGCCTTACTCGGCGTCTCGGGATACGACGCATGATTCACCATCACTATTGGCAGCTCGTCACGCAACTCGCGATAAGGCGCAAGGTCCTCGCGCCACAGCTCACGTCCACTCCGTCGAATCGCCGGTGTCTCAAGATGCGAGTCGCGCGTGGCCCCGCCCAATCCCGGAAAGTGCTTTGCGCACCCCACGACACCATGCGTTGCGAGACCGGTCAGAAATCCGCGAGCATATTTCACCACTCCCGTTACCGTCGCGGCTGCGGCCCTCGTGCCCATCACCTCAGCCGATTCCGGCAGCCCCAGGTCCACCACCGGCGCGAGCGTTGTATTGAAGCCGAATGCCTTCACTGCCTGCGCAACCAGTTCCCCATGTTCCCGTGCAAATTCCTGGGGTGCCCCATCTTTTCTTGGTTTTTGAGAAAGGTTGAGAAAGTGCGAAGCCCTCGCCACGGCCTGCGCTGAAGGCATTGGCGCCAGTGCATCCCGCAGCCGGTTCACTGTTCCGCCTTCCACATCAACACACCTCAATTCGTGCGCCGCACCCAGGCCCGTAGCTTCGTCCAGCAACGCACGCGTCTGTCGCGCGTCGGCAATGTTGCGCCGGAACAGGATGATCCCTGCCGGTCGCAATAGCCTGAGCCACGCGCGCTCCAGACCGGTCAGTTCCGTACCGCCGAGCCCCACCACCAGTAGACTTCCCGCTGCGCGCCGCAAACTCGCCGTCATCCCCGCTCCTTCAATTCCTGCTGCAACTCCTCCAGCAGATTCAGCGCTTGCAGCGGCGTCAGCGAATTCACGTCCGTCGCCTCAATCCGATCCACAATCCTCTGCGAGAGCGGGGTAAAAATTGTCAGTTGCATCGGCTCCGCGGCAGTCTCCACCTGAACGCTCTGACGCTCCTGCTTTTCGTGCTGGCGCAGCACGTGCTTGGCCCGCTCAATTACCGGCGCAGGCAGCCCCGCCAGCCGCGCCACTTCAATTCCATAGCTCTTGCTCGCCGCACCGGGCTCAATGTTGTGCAGAAACACAATTCCCCCTGCTGCCTCTTTCACACCCACGCGTAGATTTCGTACTCGCGGCAACTTTTCGGCCAGCATTGTCAGCTCATGGTAATGCGTCGCAAATAGCGTCCTCGCGCCCGTGTCAGCGTGAAGAAATTCAACAGTTGCCCACGCCAGGCTCAGCCCGTCGAACGTCGCTGTTCCGCGCCCCATCTCGTCCAGAAGAATCAAAGACCGCCTCGTTGCCGTATTCAAGATCGTTGCGGTTTCCGTCATCTCCACCATGAATGTCGAACGGCCACGCGCCACATTGTCGCTCGCCCCGATGCGTGTGTAAATCCGATCCACCAGGCCGAAGCGCAAGCTTTCCGCCGGAACAAAGCAACCCATCTGGGCAAGTAGAATCAGCATCGCAGCCTGTCTCAGATAGGTGCTCTTGCCGCCCATGTTCGGTCCGGTAATCAGCAGCAGGCTTGGCCCATCATCCGCCGCATTCAGATAAAGGTCGTTGGCAATGAATCGTCCCTCGCGCGTCTCCTCCATCCACTGCTCGATCACCGGATGCCGGGCAGCCACTGCTTCAATCACCGGCTCCTCGGCGATCCGGGGACGCACATACCGGCGCCCCACCGCCAGGTGTGCGAAGGTCGCCAGCAGGTCCGCCTCCGCCACCGCCGCTGACGAGCGTCGAATCCGCCCGGCCGCCTCCAGAACCGCGGTCCGCAGTTCAGAAAAAATCCGCTTCTCAATCTCTATTGATCGATCGTGCGCCGTTAGTATCTTCCGCTCGTACTCTTTAAGCTCGGGCGTCGTAAACCGCTCCGCGTTTACCAGCGTCTGTTTGCGCTCGTAGTCCGCCGGTGCCATTGCCAGGTTCGCCTTCGTAATCTCGATGTAATAGCCAAACACCGAGTTGTACCGCACCTTAAGCGACCCGATGCCCGTTCTCTGTCTTTCGCGCTCTTCGATGGCCGCAATCGCCTGCCGCCCGGTTGTTGAAATAGTGCGCAGCTCATCCAGTTCCGCATCCACACCGGCCGCAATCGCGCCTCCATCTACAAGCGTCAACGGTGGCTCTTTCACCAGCGTCTGCTCAATCCGCGCCGTCACGTCCTCAAGCGTATCCAGCCTCTCTGCGACGTTCCGCCACTTGGCCGCCTTCATCGCACCGAGAGCCGTCTTCAAGCCCGGCAGCCTGCGTGAACTCGCAGCAAGTGCCTTCACATCGCGCGGCCCCGCTGAGTCCAGACTCAGCCGCGCCAGCAGTCGTTCAAGGTCCAGAATTCCATTGAACGCACGGCGAATCTCCTCCCGCCGCAGCAAATCTCCATGCGCCTCGCCGACCGCTTCATAGCGAGCCTCGAGTGCCCCCGCATCCATCAGCGGCCGCAAGATTGTGGCACGCAACAGCCGTTTGCCCATCGGCGTCTGGCACTCGTCCAGCGTGTGAAACAGCGTGGCCCGCGAATCCTGTCCCACGAACAGCGGTTCCACCAATTCGAGATTGCGAACTGTCACCTGGTCCAGTTCCAGCGCCGTCGAGTGTTCCTCGAAGCGCAGCGAATCCACGTGCAGTGCTTCGTTCTTTTGCGTCGTCCGAACGTAATGCAGCACTGCTCCGGCCGCGATCGCCGCCGCTTCATGGCCCACCAATCCATACCCTTCGAGCGACCTCACGCCAAGCTGCCGCTCCACCAGCGGCACCGCAAAATCCCGCGTCCAGACCCAATCCTCAACGCGCGTCCGCGCAGGAATTCGCTCGAGCGCTGCCGGCAGCTCAGAGCTCGAAGCAACAAGCACCTCGCTCGCCCCCGCCATCAGAATCGCGTCTGCGGCCAGCCCCCGAGCATTCGCCCCGTGAAACTCCGCCGTCCGAAACTCTCCGGTCGAGACATCCAGTAACGCGATCGCGCAAATCGCTTCTTGCGCCGAAGAACTCGACCGTTTTGTATCAGGGCTCGACTTTAATCGAGCCGGAAGCGGCCCAAAATCATCAGGGGCTTTAGCCCCCGAGGGAGTCCTTTCCGCAACTCCTCCCACCTCAAACAATGCCGCAAGAAAGTTGTTCTGTTCCTGTCCCAGCGCATTATCCAATGCCGTCCCTGGCGTAAGGACCCGAGTCACCTCTCTCCGAACAATCTTCTTGGTAAGCTTCGGGTCCTCCATCTGGTCACAGATGGCTATGCGGTAGCCCTTGCGCAGCAGTCGCGTCAGGTACCCGTCCACTGCGTGGTAGGGAACCCCGCACATCGGCTGATTCCGTTCCCGGTCTCGTGCCGTTAGCGTGAGTTGCAGTTCGCGGCTTACAACCACCGCATCGTCATAAAAGAGCTCGTAGAAATCTCCCATCCTGAAGAACAGCAGCGCATCCGGATTCTCCCGCTTCGCCGCTGTCCACTGCCGCATGAATGGGGTCAATTCGGCTGGAGACTTATCCAAGGCAGGGATTTGGGGAACAAGCACTTCGGATTGAGAATCTTCACGGATCATGCTGCATTTCAGATTAACGCGTCCCGGTCATACTAGAACCCTTTCCATCAAGGGTAGATACCTTCAGTTGCGTCACGGCGTGACCCGTCCTGAATTCAAATTTTCTTCTCCAAAGCAGAATTGCAGATGGGCTCAAAATCGCAGAGCCCACGTCGGGCAAAACTTCAAGCATCCCGCAGGCACTCGCGACAGCCTGCCGGCTTTGGCGCTTGCCTAATCGTCGGAGTTGAATTGGGTGCCAAGCTCTCAAGCCAGCGATTTCACCGCTCTTGAAAGCAAATGGGCCCTAATTGGTCGTTTTTTGCAAGCGCATTTCCTCGATAGGCATCGTAGACAAAACATAATAAGTAGGTTAAGTGCCCTTCAGAAAAACCGTAAAAAGCGCGAAAAGCCGGCTTATACTCCGATGCCCTCAACCAGGAATCAACAACTTACGAGCCAGTCGCATTCCAAAACAACGTCAAAAATCGCGTTTTGTCCAATTTTGACGGAATTTTGTGTATCTCCGCATACACACTTGTCCCATGCCCTCCCGGGTAAGATTTACTCTGGAGTCAACACCCTGCAGGCGGCTTTCCGCCGGGCGAGGATTTGTGTGCAATGCCCCATTTGGTGATTTGGATCACTGTCTACCGCCCCTAAACGCTTTAAGGTGAAGAACGAGATGTATCTCCTCTGGCTACGAGTTGCGGCTATCCTTTACGCGGCGGCATGTGTTGCCGTCTTCCCGGCCGTGCTTTATGGGATCCTCCGCTGGCGGAAAACATGTGTGCATCTAGGTGGGATGGCCTTCTTTTTCCACTTCGTCTCCGTAGTCGAAATGCTTGTCCAGGCCCATCACTGGATGCCGGTCACAGTCCGCGAAATCGAATCCCTCCTCGGTCTCGCAGTGGCTGGACTGTTCTTCCTCGTCTGGTGGCTATACGACGCTATTTCCCTGGGTATCTTTGCCTTACCGGCGACATTCTTCCTGGTCTTTGTCCCTGCACTGGGGCCCGATCGCTATACATTTCCCTCGGAGGGCGTACGGACAAGCTGGCTTGTGGCCCACATTGTGGCGCTTCTCATGGCCTATGCAGCACTCTGCTTCAGCCTGCTGGCCTCCATGCTTTACCTGGTGCAAGAGCGTCGAATCAAATCCAAACCAAAGCCAGGCGAGAGCTCCTGGTGGGCGCCGTTTGAATGGCTGCCGCCCCTGGACACGCTCGAGCGCATTTCCCACGCAACGCTAGAGTTTGGCTTTCCTTGCATGACGGTCGGCCTTGTCATTGGCTCCGTACTTGTTCAGGAAACTACCCTTGGCGCCGCTTACTTCGCCGACCCCAAGGTCATCGCCTCATTCATCAGTTGGGCTGTGTATGTCCTCCTGCTCTTCGTTCGCCGCAGCGTCGGCCTGCGTGGGCGCAAAGCTGCATACCTCTCCGGCGCCGTTCTCGTCGTCATGATGGCCGTCTGGGCCGCAAACCTCTTCAGCCACGTGCACAGGTTCGGTCCTCAATGACTCTCGCGCTCATCGGAGTGAACCACAAGACAGCGCCCATCGAACTGCGCGAGCGCATTGCTATCTCCCGTGAAGACCTGCCCGAAACCACACGTGCCCTCGCCGACATGCCCGGTGTCAGCGAGTGCATGATCGTTTCCACATGCAACCGTGTGGAGTTGTTGGCCGCCGTCGAATCTCCGGATACCGATCTGACCAGTTTCCTACATAGCCATTTCGGTCTGGACCCCGCACTTCTGGCTCCGCACATATACGAACACCGCGATAACGAAGCCGTTAGCCATCTCTTCCGCATGGCCGCCAGCCTCGACTCGATGGTGGTGGGCGAGCCGCAGATTCTGGGCCAGGTGAAAGAAGCATTTGCTGTCGCGAAGGCTTCGGGCACTGTCGCTGGGCAGTTGGAACATCTTCTTCAGAGTGCATTTGCTGCTGCCAAGAAGGCTCGCTCCGAGACCGGCATCGGTTCGAACCACGTCTCCATTGCTTCGGTCGCCGTTGATCTAGCGCGCAAGATCTTTGGATCACTGCAAGGGCGAACCGTATTCCTTGTCGGCGCCGGTAAGATGAGCGAATTGGCGGCCCGTCATCTAGTTCAGCAAGGAGCCGGCGCAATTCTGGTCACTAACCGCACACAAGAGCGCGCCCGCCGGATGGCCGAAGAGTTTCAAGGCCTCGTGGTCCCGCAGGTGGTTCCATTCGAGGAGCTCTACGAAGCTGCCAGCAGCGCAGACATCGTGATAAGCTCGACCGGCGCGCCTCATCACATCTTCCGTCCCGAACATGGACAGGCCTTCCTGCATCGCCGCCGCAACCGCCCCATGTTCTTTATCGACATTGCCGTGCCCCGCGACGTTGACCCGGCGATGAACAAGTTGGACGGAATATTTGTTTACGACATCGACGACTTGCAGCAGGTTGCCGCCGCTCACATGGAAGAGCGGAGCCGCGAAGCGCGCGACGCGGAATCGCTGATTGCAGCAGAGGTCGAGCGCTTCCAGCAACGCCAGCGCACAGTCAATCTGGCGCCTGCAATCGTGGCCCTTCAACGTAAAGCCGAAGAAATTCGCCAGGGCGAGTTGCATCGCATTCAGGCTCGATTGGGAACTCTTACGGCGGAGCAGGCCGCCGCCGTTGAAGCCCTCACGCGCGGCCTTGTGAACAAGTTCCTCCACCCGCCCATGCAGGCAATCAAGCAGGCTGCACGTGAGGGTGATTCGGCGCGGCTCGATGCGCTTTGCGAAGCCTGGTCTGTTTCGGCAGAAGCGACTCCGGATGCGGAGCGGCAGATACAGAAGCCCGCGCCCCGCGAGGCAAGTTCTGAGCAGGCAAATACCGAGCAGAAGAAGGCAAGCGAGCAAGGCGTGGAGATTCGCCGATGAATCTGCGCATAGGTAGCCGTGGCTCTCAGCTGGCACTCTGGCAGGCGAACTTCATCGCTGTGCTTCTTCGCGGCGAAGGACACATCGTCGAAATCGAGATCATCAAGACAACCGGTGATCGCCTGCAGGACGTCACCTTTGCCCAAGTGGGCTCCAAGGGCATGTTCACCAAGGAAATCGAGGAAGCGCTGGCCGACGGGCGCGTAGACCTTGCTGTTCATTCGCTCAAGGACTTGCCTACCGAGTTGCCCGCACCGTTCGCGTTGGCTGCTACGCCTCCACGCGTCGATCCCAGAGATGCGTTTGTCTCAGTGAACTATGCAAGTCTCGACGCGCTACCGGAGGGTGCGAAAGTGGGAACCAGCAGCCAGCGACGCCGCGCGCAGTTAAAGGCTCTGCGGCCCGACATCGATGCCATTGAGTTTCGCGGCAACGTCGACACGCGACTACGCAAACTCGCCGAGGGGCAGGTGGACGCGATTCTGCTCGCTGCCGCAGGCCTTGAACGGTTAGGCAAGACCGACTGGCTGCGTGAACGCCTTGATCCGAAGAACTTTTGTCCGGCCGCAGGGCAGGGATCGCTTGGCATCGAGACCCGCAAAGACGATGTGGCAACCATCGAAGCGGTCGCCTTTCTGAACCATGAACCAACACGCTTTGCCGTGACAGCCGAGCGGGCCGCATTGGCTGCTTTGGGTGGCGGGTGCCAAGTGCCAATCGGCATTCACTGCCGGGCAGGCATAGCCATCGCGGGTAGTGAGGCCGAACCCACTGACGAGATATTCGCTGTAGTTGCTGCACCCGAGACGGGTGTGGCAGTGCGCATCTATCACTCCGCACCGCGAGCTGACAGCGACCCCACTGCACTCGGCCGACTGGTCGCGAAGATGCTGCTCGATGCGGGAGCCGGGCCGCTGCTGGAGGCGTCAGGCGGAGCAGCGCAATGAGCACAGTGCCACTCTCCGGTCGCCGCGTGCTTGTAACTCGCGCCACACACCAGGCCGGCAAACTCAGCGAAGGTCTTCGTGCTGTCGGTGCTGAACCAGTCGAAGTCCCGATCCTTGAAATTCGCCCTCCGGCAAGCTTCGACGCGCTCGACAGGGCTCTGCGCCAGCTCGAGCGGTACGATTGGCTGATCCTCACCAGCGCGAATACGGTTAGAGCAATTGCCGATCGTGCGGCGGATTTGAAGCTTCGGCTTGAGCCGCCTGCTTCATTGAAGATCGCCGCGATTGGAGACGCGACTGCGGCCGCTGCACGGAAGGCGGAGCTCGCAGTCACACTGGTTCCGGAATCTTATGTGGCGGAGAGTTTAACCAAGGGTTTGACCAGCCTTGTTTCAGGGCGGCGGGTTCTATTGGTCCGCGCGGCAATCGCAAGAGACGTTATTCCGGCTGTGCTGCGAAAGGCCGGCGCCGGGGTCGATGTCGTGGATGCCTACAGTAACGTCATGCCTGAAGGCGCGCCGGAGCAGCTTCGGAGCGTGCTGGCTGCGGGGATAGATGCGGTAACGTTCACCAGTTCATCAAGCGCGACGCACCTTGCAGATGCGGCCCGCGCTGCGGGAATCAAGTTTCCGTTTGCTGGGGTTTCAGCTGTCTCGATTGGACCTATCACGAGCCAGACTTTACGCGAGCTCGGCTGGAAGCCTGCAGTTGAAGCGAGTGTCTCGGATATTCCCGGGCTGATTTCTGCCGTGGTTCAGTTTTTCGGCGCAAGGTGAGTTCGGGAAGTTCACAGCTTCACAGATTCAAAAGTGCTGTGTGCAGGAATGCGTCCTCTAATCTGTCTGTTTAAATTGTTTAGTTTGTGTCGATTAGGAGCAGGCCCACAAACCCACATGATCACACACATTGTGATTTTGTGGGATTTACAGAAATAAGTCATTGATTCTGCTTGGGTTAATAGGCTCCACAGTTTCACAACCCCCAAACTGCGATTTTGAGCAGGTCTGCGCCGCGGTGTTTTTCGCATAAGCGATTCTAATTGAATGTTTTGCGATGGTTTCCTCGTGTGAAATTGAAGTGCCTGCGGTGGGCATTCCTGGATTAAGCGCGAGAGTACTGGCCTGAAATGAATTCGTGTTGAAGGCGAGGGATACCGATGCGGATTTGGCAATGGTTTTCATAGGATCGCGGGCAGGCTGCGTAACCGGGGTTCTCGGCTCGTCCTTGCTAATTCAATTGTGCATCGACGGACGGTAATTTTCTGCAACGCGCGCTTACGACTGCCAGGTCTTGTCTTTTGAATGGCAGAGCTGCTCGAGGTTGCAGCGGTCGCACTTGGGTTTGCGCGCTTCGCAGATCTGGCGTCCGTGGTGGATGAGCTGGTGAGAGAAGGCGATCCAGCGATTCTGCGGGAGAATCTGCATCAACTCCTGTTCAACTTTTTCTGCTGTCTCTGTTTTAGCCAGACCGAGGCGGCGTGCAATGCGGAAGACGTGCGTGTCTACAACGACACCTTCGGCCTTACCAAAACAGACACCTAGAACGACGTTTGCGGTTTTGCGGGCTGCGCCGGGGATCGTTATGAGTTCGGCGAGGGTTTGGGGAACCTGACCATTGAATTCGTTCACAATCTTTCGGGCCGCGCCCTGGATGGATTTCGCCTTGTTGCGAAAGAAGCCGGTGGTGCGAATGAGGTCTTCGAGTTCGGGCAACGTTGCCTTCGCCATTGCCGCTGGGGTAGGGAAGCGGCGGAAGAGCTCCGGGGTCACCATGTTCACGCGCACGTCGGTGCATTGCGCGGAGAGGATCGTGGCGACAAGTAGTTCCCAGGGTGAGTGGTGTGTGAGTGCGCATTCAACATCGGGATAGGCTTCGTCGAGGCCTTTGAGGATAGCGGCGACGCGGTCGGGGGCTAAATCACCGCGTTGAGTTTTCTTCTCTGACTTTTTCGGTGATGTCTTTTTTGTTGGCATCGATGAGGGACTCTGATTACGGTCGTACTATCCGAAGAGTTCATGCTATCCCACCCATTCGCCTGAAAAAAGGCGAATGGATGGGGCACGGTGCTTTTGTGCGGGCGCCATGTGAAAAGCAACCGCAGGTCATTCGACTTCGCTCAGGATGACAGGTTAATTGCTGCGAAACATTCGTGGCTTAGTGAACTACAATTTACCGCTCAACCAATGTCCGAGATTTTCCATCGGCAACCGCACACCGATGTAGAACTGCCCGAACAGCGCATAAACGGCGCTCACTTCGTCGAAGCGCATCTCGTAGATCAGCTTCTTGAAGACCACTGGATCTTCTGCGAAGAGATCCACGCCCCACTCCCAATCGTCCATGCCAATCGAGCCAGAGATGATTTGCTTGACCACGTCGCCGTATCGGCGGCCTATGAGGCCGTGTTCGTGCATCATGCGCTGGCGGTCTGCAAAGGGGACCGAATACCAGTTGACCCCCTCGCCGCGCTTGCGGTCCATGGGGTAGAAGCAGATGTATTTTGCTTCAGGCACGGAAGGGAAGATGCGCGGGGCCATGGCGGCGGCGGCACGTTGGAGCGAGGTAGCAATTTCAGCATTCCATTCCGGGCTGTGCTGCTCAAATCCTTTGGCGGCTGCGGCTTCGTAGGTCTTGCGGGTGGATTCGTAGAGACCAAGTTCGACCACCGAGACGTAAGAGTGGACGGGTGTGAGGTAGTCGTAGAGTTCGGTCTGGGCGAGATCGAGTTCGACTTGGTTGAGAGTTTCTAGTGAGTCGCGAAAGTGAATCAGGATGAGGTCGCCCTTGTGGCCAAGCTGCGAGAAGAGAGCAGACCGGACAGGAGCGTCGGAATTCGCGCGTTCAAGACCTTTGAGCACTCCGACTGCGTTGGCCGCGATGCGATCACGATCAGCTTTCGCCGTTGCGCGCCACGCTTTCCATTTGAAGCGGAAGAACTGGTGGAGGAGGGCGGAACCTTCAAGAGTGAGCGGGACAGGAGGGAAAACTGCAGGGGAATCGGACAACGGTACCACCTCAAACTTTCATTCTGTTCATCCTCATCGTAGCAAAGTGAGACTGCATAC
>CZKZ01000638.1_pt2 | contig 17374 bp, 11 predicted proteins | sample 1122171 | NCBI WGS metagenome assembly CZKZ01 (sample SAMEA3539301, study PRJEB10725) | soil metagenome | biome: tundra; feature: field; material: soil | place: USA | collected 2010-05 | depth 0.15 m
TTGCTTTTCTGCCAATTGCTCCCGTATCTCCATCCCCTCCCACGAAGGTAATCACCACACCACAACTTTCCCCCCAGGAAAGCGTCTGTCCTTACAGTAGGTGATCCCCGGCCATCCTCCCCTGGAGCGTCCCCATGAGCCGAATTTCGATGAAATCGTTAAGAAGCCCTCTGGCCGCCGTTCTGTGCTGCACCTTGTGCGCCCCCATCCCCATGGGCTATGCGCAACAAGCCCCCGGGCCCCGCAATCAGGCTGCCGCAAAGTCCACTGAAAGAATCGACTACAAATCCACCCAGCTTCAAGGCGACGAGCGCATCCTCCACGCCCTCAACCGTTTCACCTTCGGCCCCCGCCCCGACGACCTTGAAACCGTCCGCGCCGTAGGCCTCGATAATTGGTTCGATCAGCAGTTGCACCCCGCATCCATCGACCAGGCCGACCTCAATGCCCGCCTCGCCCAGTTCCCCGCCATGCAATGGACCACCGCCCAACTCCTCTACTATCTGCCCGGCAACGCCATCATCCGCCAGACCATGAACGGCAAAGCCCCCGTCCCCGAAAGCGGTGTCCTCCATGCCATCTATGAAAACCAGATCGACCGCATTCAGACGAGAAAAGATCAGCAGGCAAACAAGAACGCGCAAGTCCCAGCGACCAATCAGCAGCCGAACAAGCAACTAGCCTCCGACGGCACCATGATGACCGCCGAAGCGCCCACCATGGACCAAGGCTCTGGCAGGAGCCCCAACACAGCATCCATGGCCCCGGCTTCTGCACAGCCCTCCATGAGCCCATCAGCACAAACTGACATGGCCGCGCAGCCAGCCGACACCCAACCACAGTTCGATCCTTCCTCCATCGCCCCCATCCTGGCCCTCCCCCCGGCCCAGCGCGTCGCTAAACTAGCCGCCGTGCAGCCCGAGGAGTTTGAAGGATTCATCAAGTCCCTCAAGCCCGTGCAGCGTGTCGCCCTCAACGCCAATCTCACCCCCGGCCAGAAGCAGACCATAGGCGCCCTCGAAAACCCCGAGCGCCTCGTCGCAGAAGAGCTCATGGCCCAGCGCCTCACCCGCGACATCTACTCCAGCGCCCAGCTTCAGGAAGTCATGACCGACTTCTGGTTCAATCACTTCAACGTCTACCTGCGCAAAAACGAGCAGATGCCCTACTACCTCGTCAGCTACGAACGCGACACCATCCGCCCTCGTTCGCTCGGCAAGTTTGAAGACCTGCTTGAAGCCGTAGCGCACAGCCCAGCCATGCTCGTCTATCTCGATAACGCCGGCAGCATCGGCCCCGACTCACTCGCCGCGCAGCGTGCCGACTTCGCCGCCTCGCGCGGCCCCAGGAAAAAAGTCCATGAAGGCCTCAACGAAAACTATGCCCGCGAGTTGATGGAACTTCACACCCTCGGCGTCAACGGCGGCTACACGCAAGCCGACGTCACGCAGGTTGCGCGCGTTCTCACCGGCTGGACCATCGATCGTCCCCTCATCGGCGGCGACTTCACCTTCAATCCCAACCGCCACGAGCCCGGCTCGAAAAAAGTCCTCGGTAAAAAAATCAAGGACAACGGAGAAAAGGAAGGCCGCGAGTTGCTTCACATGCTCGCATCAAGCCCGGCCACAGCCCAGTTCATCAGCCGCAAGCTCGCCCTTCGCTTCGTCTCCGACGATCCCCCGCAGACCCTCGTCGATCGCATGGCAAAATCCTATCTCTCAAGCGGAGGCGACATCGCCGTCGTTCTCAAAACGCTCTTCCACTCACCCGAGTTCTGGTCCACCTCCACCTATCGCGCCAAGGTCAAGACGCCGCTTGAATTTGTCGTTAGTGCAGCACGCGCAAGCAACGCCAGCATCGACAATCTCCTCCCCCTCGCTAACAATCTTCGCCAAATGGGCATGCCGCTCTACGGTGCAATTCCCCCCACCGGCTACGACTGGAAATCGTCCACCTGGGTCAGCACCAGCGCCCTCGTAGACCGCATGAATTTCGCGCTCAATTTGGCAGCCAACCGCCTGCCCGGAATCACAGTCACGTGGACTCCGCTCCCAGACCTGGCCAGCGATACACCCGATCCCACACCGACTCCCGCTTCAGAAGAAGCCCGTCTGGAACCGCTTCTCATCGCCGGCGGCGTCAGCGCGTCCACGCGTTCCGCAGCGCTGCAACAATTTGAAGCGCAATCCGCGCAGACCAACGCGCAGAACTCCGCATCAGTTACACCCGTATCCGCTGGAAGGCGCATGAACCGCACCCCCAACGCCACCGCTCAAGAAAGGCAAGACCAGGTGCTGGCCGGACTACTACTAGGCTCTCCAGAATTCCAACGCCGCTAGAAATTCGCTCGGCTCAAGGAGTCACAAATGCAATTCAACCCGCGTTCGTTCCACCACAAATGCCGGGTGCCCCAGGTCTCGCCTTTGAGACCTGGGATCGCACGAACCGCAACATACCCGCTTAAAGACTCACCACAAAAGTTCCGTGCCCCATCCTTGCTACTTTTTTCCGTCGCAAGGGTGGGATAGCACGATTCTCAACTTGGCAAAGCAGAAATGCCGTAATCCTTAAGAAGAACGCAAAAAACAACAGGAGTCCCCCATGCAGATCAACCGGCGATTCTTCCTCCACAAAGGCGCCCTCGCCATCGCGGGCACCGCGGCCATTCCCAGCTTCCTCGTCCGCTCTGTCATGGCTGAAGCCGCCGCCAGCAACCCCGGCCGCCGCCTAGTGGTAGTCTTCCAGCGCGGCGCCGCCGACGGCCTCAACATCGTCGTGCCCTATAAGGAGAAGAACTACTACTCCATGCGTCCCAGCATCGCCATCCCTCAGAACCAGGTTCTCGATCTCGATGGCTTCTTCGGACTCCACCCATCCCTCTCCGCCTTCAAGCCGCTCTATGACCAGGGCCATCTCGCCATCGTCCACGCAGCCGGCTCACCAGACACCACCCGCTCTCACTTTGACGCGCAGGACTACATGGAATCCGGCACTCCCGGCGTCAAGAGCACGCAAGATGGATGGCTCAACCGCGCTCTGCAGGCCGAAGATCTGCGCCACCGTTGCGCTGGCACATGCGAGCACTCCGCATTCCGCGCTCTCGCTCTCGGCAATGAAGTGCCCCGCACGCTCGCCGGTAAAATTCCCGCCATCGCTCTCTCCAACGTAAACGGATTCACCGTCGCCGGCCGCGGTCCCGCGCTCTCTCCCGCCGCCAGCGCCTTTGAAGCCATGTACGCCGACAGTGGCGATCGCATCTTCCATCCCGCCGGCGACGAAACCTTCGACGCAGTCAAGATGCTGCGCGCCGCCAACCCCGCGCAATACACACCCGGCCCCGGCGCCAATTACCCCACCACGGAATTCGGAAACAACATGAAGCAGATCGCCCAACTCCTCAAGGCCAACCTCGGAGTCGAAGCTGCCTTCACCGACGTCAGCGGGTGGGACACTCATCAGAATCAGGGCAGCGTCAATGGCCAACTCGCCAACCGCCTCAGTGATTTCTCCGCCAGCATCGCTGCCTTCTGGCGCGACATGGGCGATGACGCCGGCAACATCACCCTCGTCACAATGTCGGAGTTTGGCCGCACCGCCCACGAAAACGGCACCGGAGGCACCGACCACGGCCACGCCAACGCGATGTTCGTTCTCGGCGGCAACGTCAAAGGCGGAAAAGTTTACGGCCGCTGGCCCGGCCTCGACAACGATCAGCTCAACGAAGGCCGCGACCTTGTCCTCACCACCGACTTCCGCCAGGTCCTCGGCGAAGTAGTCAGCGAAACCCTGGGCGCCAACAATCTCGACATAGTCTTCCCCGGCGCCAAACTAGCCCCCACCCGCTTCCTCCGCCTCGTCTAGCTTCGTCAACTAAACCTGCGGATTATGGTTCTTAAAAAGAAAAACAAATGTCATCCTTGCGCCAAAAACTGCTTGTCATCCTGAGCGAAGCGCAGCGAAGTCGAAGGACCTGCGGTTGCATTTGCATTTGCTCTTCGTTGCCGGGTGCCGGGTGCCCCATCCTTGCGCTTTTTCCTGGCGCAAGGGTGGGATACCACAACTCTCAACCGAGGGGCCTTTCTAGTCCCTATTCCCAGTTGTTCCACCCTCACTGTCGCGAATATCCGGAAATTGCAACTCCAGACTGTCCCCAATGCGTTACATCTGCGCGTAGATGAGGTGCTTTTGGCGTCCAATTAAGCGCATTTAGCAGCAATTAGCCCCGATTTGGTCACGATTCGGGTAATTACGGACAACCCCTTGTCAAAAAACGGAACCTTGTGAGCGGCCAAAACGCCAATTTGGGCTGCAAAAAGGGTTAACCCCTCAAAGAAATGCAACCACCCGGGCCAACATTTGCCCCCATTTCGTAACCATCTAAGCGAACATTTGGGGCCTTCGACGCACCACTTGAGCGAACATTTAGACCTTTCAAATGAGCCACTTGAGCCACCACTTCAAATCGTCTGGAGCGGCTCAATGCTTCCCGTACATCTCCATCACATCCTTGCGCAGCTCCAACCGGCTCGCCTCCCGCGTATAGAACATATGCCCGCCTGGATACTCCCGCACCGCAACCCTCGTCGGGTCTCCCATCACCGGCATCTGGTCCACCGTAAGAATCGATCCCATGAACGGGCACGACAGATCGTTCCACCCATGCACAATCAGCACCCGCAGCTTCGGGTCCGCAGCCACAGCCTGCCGCAACTGCGGCACCGAACCCTGGCGCAAATCTTCTCCGCGATCCCAAAGCCGATTCACTTCATACGACAACGCGTTGTACCGCTCATCGACTTTCCAGCCAACAGTGCGCGTAACAAAGTCCACCATCGCCGTAGTCAGCGGAGCCACAATGCTCGCCAGTATCGGATCGTTGGCCCGCTGCTCCGGCGCAAACGGAAACGGATCGAACGACGTAACGTTAGAGTCATAGATCGACCCCAGCTTTCCCTCTTCGCGATGAACCTCGCGTAAATAGGCCTCCGTATCGAGTCGTCCTCCGGAGAACTTCACAAACGCCGGATCGAGTCCCGTCAACTCCGTCACTTTCGCAATCATCTTCTGCGTCGCATCCGCATCGGCGCGTCCCTTTAACAAAGTTGTCGCATACTCGCCCCGCGTATACGCAATCACATCCGCCATTGCCTGCGGCGTAAGCTTCTTCTCACGCTCAAGATGTGCTGCGGTAATAGGCGGCAACGTCATAATCCACGGTATCGGCGACAGATCCCCGTTATTCTCGATAGTCGGATTCAGATACGGCGACACCAGCACCACGCCACTCATCGCCACGCCCAGTTGCGACTGCAGATAGTAAGTAATGCGCGGCCCGCGAAATCCTCCGTAGCTCTCGCCCACCAAATACTTGCGCGAGCCAAGCCGGTCGTTCTTCACCAGCCAGTCGTAGATCACCCGTGAAAGATATTCAATGTCGGGACCGGTGCTGTAGAAAAGTTTCTTCGCCTGATCTTCAGGAACCGTAGCCCGGCTGAACCCCGTCCCCACCGGATCGATAAAAACCAGATCCGTAAAATCCAGCCAGGTCCCCGGATTATCCGTAAGCACCGGCGCATCGGATGGACTGTCGCCTTCATTGCCGGCCTTCAAATGCTTCGGACCAATGGCGCCAAAATTCAGATACACGCTCGAAGCACCAGGCCCGCCATTCAGCGCAAACGTGACAGGCCGATTCTCGCCCTCCATCGTGTACGCAGTCACCACCACATCGCCGGCTGCCTTTCCATCTTTATCGCGAGTGGATATTGCACCCACGGTCACGGTGTATTTCAGCGTCTTCCCGTCGACCTGCATCGACTGCTGCACATGCGCCTCTGCTGGAAAAGGAGGCAGTGCCGTCTTGTCAGCCGCCGGAGTTTTTTCCGCCGTTGCCTTGTCCGCCGGCTTGTCCGCTTGTGCCGCAGCGCGCACCCCCGGAAGCGCAAAACAAAGCACCCCGCAAACAACAAATCCAACCCGTAAAATCCGAAAAATGCTCATTGAATAAAGATACAATCCCCGTGCAGACTAGCATCATTCCCGCCGCGTGATTTACCCTCAAATTCGGCATGAAACTCAAGTTCTCACTACTCGTTCCTGCTCTGTCCCTGGTTTACCTGACCTCCGCCCCTTTTGCTGCGCTCGCCCAGCAGTCCGCGCCCCCCACACCCCCGCCGGCACAGGACCTGCCCGAGGCCCCAACGGCCAACGTCCCGGTTACCATACCTCCCAACGGCCCGACTGTGGTCATGGACACATCAATGGGTCGCATCACTTGCCAGTTTTTCCAGAAGCAAGCGCCCATGGCCGTCGCCAACTTCATCGCCCTGGCCCAGGGCAGCAAGGACTGGACCGACCCCAACGCCAAAAAGGTGCAACACCACAAGCCGCTCTATAACGGGACCACGTTCCACCGCGTCATTCCCGAGTTCATGATTCAGGGCGGCGACCCTGTCGGCACAGGCATGGGCGACCCAGGCTATGCCTTCGATGACGAGATCGATCCCAACCTGAACTTTGACCGGCCAGGCCGGCTAGCCATGGCCAACTCCGGCCCCAATACCAACGGCAGCCAGTTCTTCATTACAGAGCAGGCTTACGACACGCTCAACGGTCACTACACTCTCTTCGGCCAGTGCGACGACGCCAGCGTTGAAGTTGTCAAAGCCATCGCCCGCGTTCCGCGCGACAGTGATGACAAGCCGAATACGCCGGTGATTCTACAGAAGGTCACTATCGTCACTGAAGGCCAGCCCGTGCCGCCCGCACCAAACCCTGCAGCGGCCCCCGCCCTTAAGCCACCGTCGGCCGCACCCAAACCGTAACCTCAAAACATTCGGGTGGCCCAGGTTTTGATTTTGAGACCTGGCAATCCTCGAAATCCAGGAGCTCAAATGGCACTCGCATCAGGAACCTACGCCGTCTTCACAACCACTGAAGGCAAGATTACCGTTCGCCTCTTCGAGAGCGACGCGCCTATCACCGTCAAGAACTTCGTTGAACTCGCCGAAGGTGCCAAAGAATGGGTCCACCCCACCACCCGCGCCAAATCTACCGACAAGCTTTTCGACGGCACTATCTTCCACCGTGTTATTCCCGACTTCATGATTCAGGGCGGAGACCCCACCGGCACCGGCATGGGCGGACCCGGCTACCGTTTTGAAGACGAGACCAAGGGCTCGCTGCACAAATTCGACAAGCCCGGTAAGCTCGCCATGGCCAACTCCGGCCCCGGCACCAACGGCTGCCAGTTCTTCATCACTGTGGCCCCCACGCCTTGGCTCACCGGCAACCACACCATCTTCGGGGAAGTAGTTGAAGGCCAGGATATCGTCACCAAAATTTCACTAGTCCCCCGCAGTGGTCAGGACAAGCCCCACAAACCAGTCGTCCTCGAGTCCGTAGCCATCGAGCGCGTTGCTTAGCAATTGATTGCGATTGAACAGAGCCCCCGGTCTCTACCCGGAGGCTCTTTTTCTGCCCTCAGAGCGAATGCCAATGGCCCACCCATTCGCCGCTCGCCGATTCGCAACCATCCTCTGTCACTTTTCAAGCCGAACCGGATCCATATCCAAAAGGAAGTTTCAAAGCGGAGGCAGGATGCCCGACATCACTGGAAACGGAATCATCGAAATACCTGGCAACAGCCCGGTCGACAATACAGTAGAGAAGCTCAAGGCCGTCCTCCAGGCAAAAGGCGTGAAGCTATTCGCATTGATCGATCACAGCGGCGAAGCTGAAAAAGCGGGCATCGCGATGCAGCCCACCAAGCTGCTCGTCTTCGGCAGCCCAAAAGCGGGTACTCCCCTCATGCTCGCCTCGCCCAGTATCGCCATCGACTTGCCGCTCAAGATTCTAGTGCGTGAAGATAATCAAGGAAAGACTTGGATCTCCTACAATTCACCCGATTACTTGCGTGGCCGCCACGACATCCCTGCCGAACTGCTCCAGAATATTGAGGTTGTCGGAGCTCTTGCAGCCAAAGCAGCAGAATAGCGTTCGATAACTCCAAAAATCAGCCGGTCCCGCATAAACTTAGAATCGCTTCGCCAAACTTTTCTACCTTGGCCGGCCCCATCCCATCGATCTCCAGCAATTGCCTCGGATTCGCAGGCCGCGCAAGCGCCAGCGCATTCAGAGTCCGGTCGTGCAGCACCACATATGCCGGAACTCTCAGCCGCTTCGCCTCCGCAGCCCGCCACTCCCTCAGCCGCGCCGCCAAAGCCTCGCCATGCGCAGATAATTGCGCTGGCACCGCCTCAACCTTTTTCGCGGCCTTTCCCGCTGCAGACTTAGCCTTGTGTACTCTCGCCTGCGGCACAGTTCGCCCGCAAAACTCCTCCACAATCCCGTCGCTGACCAACAGCGCCAACGGAGTTGGCGGCCGAATCTCCAGCCCCACCTCCGTCAGCCGCACCTTGCGGAACCGTATCACTTCACCGTCTTTCTCGAACTCCGACTCTTCAATCGCGATCAACCCTGCCCGCACCATCGCATCCAGCAGCCCGTCGAACTCTTCCCGGTTCAATCTGCCGAACTCGTCAAGGCTCCTTTGCAGTGTCCCTGTGGCTTTGTAATCCACCGTGCGCAGTTCGCCCACAATCCGCTGCACCATCTCCCGCTCCGCCGCAGAGGCCCGCCGGAACTGCCGCAATTCCGCCCCAGCGGGATCGCACACGTCGCACTTCCCGCACATCCGGCTCGCGTCTTCCACGTCACCAAAGTGCCGCACCAGCGCCGCCATTCGGCACTCCGCTGAAGTGGTGAATCGCAGGACCTTCTCAAGCTGTTCCGCCCGGAACTGTGCCTGAATCGTATAAGTCTTCTTCCAGCCTGTCCCGCCCCTTGAAGCGTAGCCGCCGAAGTCCACCCGGGCACCGCCGTGGATCTCCAGTTTTTCCAATGCCTTATCGAACTCTTCCTCATCTAGTTTCGAGGCCTCGCGCAGCACTTCCACCGGCTGCCGCACATCGCTCAGTCCTTGAAAAATCTGATTTAAATGCTCCGTTGGCGGATAGTCGCGGTTCAAAAAGAAGTCGTGTGTCCGTTGGTCGGCATAGGAATGCATAAGATACGTGCGACTTGGCGCGCCATCTCGACCTGCACGCCCGATCTCCTGGTAGTAGCCCTCCAGAGTCGCCGGTAGACCGGCGTGAATCACCGTCCGTATATCCGCCTTGTCGATCCCCATTCCGAACGCGATGGTCGCTACCACCACCTCCAGTTCTCCTGCCTGGAAGGCCCGCTGTACCCGCTCACGCGTCTCCGCATCGAGCCCTGCGTGATACGCCGCCGCAGGAACCGCGCGCGACAGTTCCTCCGCCAGCCGCTCCGCCTGCTTGCGCGAAGTTGCATACACAATTGCCGGGCGTCGCTGAGGGTCAGCCAGCAGCTTGCAAATCGTTACCGCTCGCTCCGGTACCGGAAGCTCCACCACCTCAATTGCCAGATTGTCACGCCGGAATCCATGAATGAACTTGACCAGCTTCACCATACCAAGTTGCGATAGGATGTCGGCCTGCACCGACGGCGTCGCCGTTGCTGTTAGCGCCACAACCGGCGCACCATCGTTCCCGCCACGCAACCTCGGGAGATGTTCACCCAGCATTCGGTAGTCTGGTCTGAAATCGTGGCCCCATTGCGAGATGCAATGCGCTTCGTCGATCGCGATCAGCGACAGCTTCTTCTTGGCCAGCATCTCTGCAAAACCCGGCACCCGCAGACGCTCCGGCGCAATAAACAAGAACTGCAGTGTCCCCTGCAGATAATCCGCGCACGCTTGGCGCTGAACCCCGCGATCCAACCCCGAGTGAATTCGCGCCACCTTCAGTCCCAGCGCAGCCAGCTTCGCCGCCTGGTCCTCCATCAGAGCAATCAGCGGAGAAACCACCAACGCCGTCCCTCCCCGAGCGATCGCCGGCAACTGATAGCAAAGACTCTTCCCCGCACCCGTTGGCATCACCAGCAGCAGGTCCTGCCCCTCGATCGCCGCGCGGCATACCGCTTCCTGGCCGGCCCTGAAACGGGCAAAACCGAACACTGACTGCAGCAGCGCATTCAGATTCCCTTGTTCCGCGTCAATCGCCAAACCCGCCCCATCCCGATTCAGAGAAACAACCTGCTGATCTCCGTACGTTCCCAACTCCAACTTTACAGGAGCCTTTCATCGCAGCGTCCCAACGTCCCCAAGACAACCCGCAGCCGCTAGAATGTTTGCGGACAACAACAAGCTGGAAGGATCGTAATCAATGCAATCGCAAGGCTCCGCAACCCGGCGCACATTCCTGAAGAGCGCGTTACTGGCATCCGCACCGCTTTTGGCAGGTTCGGCAACCCATGCAGCGGCTGAAGCAACGCTAGGCCCTGCCAGCGGGAGAGAAGACCGCAAAAAATGGCTGGCGATCGTGGAGCAAGTCTCGCAGCCCCTTCTCGAAGCGATCAGCCAGCAAAAGCTCCGCGCCACCATGCCCGTCGAGTGCGCCAAGGGGCAGGAGGAAGCCAGCCGCAACTCGACGCACCTCCAGGCCGTCGGCCGTCTGCTCTGCGGCATCGCGCCCTGGCTTGAGGCCGAGCCCGGCAACGATCCAGCGGAAGAAAAGTTGCGCACGCGTTATCGCGAATGGGCGCGTCTCGCCATCCGCTACGGCTGTGATCCAAAATCTCCGGATGCTCTCAACTTCGGCAACAACCAGCAGTCTGTCGTCGATGCCGCCTTCCTTGCGCTCGCCATCGTCCGCGCCCCCAACGAACTCTGGGCCAGCCTTGACTCCGCAACCAAAGACAACCTTGTCCGGGCCATGGTAGAGACGCGCAAGGTACAACCCGGCTTTAACAACTGGCTTCTCTTCTCTGCGATCATCGAAGCGATGTTCTGCAAGTGCGGCCAGCCATGGGACACCATGCGCATCGACTATGCCCTGCGTCAGCACCAGCAGTGGTACAAGGGCGACGGCCTATACGGCGACGGCCCCGACTTCCACTGGGACTACTACAACAGCTTCGTCATTCAGCCCATGCTGCTCAATGTCCTCGACTGTGTTATGTCCACGCGCCGCTGGGAATTGATGCGCAAGCCCGTCGAAGCCCGCGCAATCCGGTACGCCGCCATTCAGGAACGCCTCATCAGCCCGGAAGGCACCTTCCCCGCCATCGGCCGCTCGATCACCTATCGCTACGGTGCATTCCATCACCTCGCCGAGATGTCGCTCCGCCATCAACTTCCCGAAGGCGTTCATCCAGCACAAGTCCGCTGTGCTCTAACTGCGGTAATGTCTCGCATGAATGCAGCAAAGGGAACCTTTGACGACAAAGGCTGGCTGACGATCGGGTTTGCAGGGCATCAGCCCTCCATCGGCGAACCCTACATCTCAACAGGAAGCTTGTACCTCTGCTCCGCCGTATGGCTTCCCCTCGGTCTTAATTCAACTGACGAATTCTGGTCCGCCCCCGCCGAACCCTGGACCCAGCAAAAAGCCTGGAGCGGCGTAGACATCAAAACCGACCACGCCATCGGGGAGTAGCAACGAGCCCGCACCGTGCGGAGCCGCATTTTCTGCAATGAAAATGCCCCGTCCGATTCGAGGCTAATGGGCCGGGTGCCCCAGGTCCGGATTTTCGGACCTGGGAATCCACGAATTCCACCCCGCAACTGCCGGTTGCCCCATTCATGCGGCGCTTTTTGCCGCATGAGTGGGATACCACGAACCTCAACCATTCGACAGAAGATACTACCTCTCCGCCCCCATCCCCACCGCCGAATCACTCCTAACCACCACCGGCCCCAGCAACCCTGAAGTCATCAGCGGCGAATCCGCCTTGAACTTCGTAATGTTCGTATGCGTAAACCGTTTCGCTTCCGGCAGGCTCTGATCTCCGATAATCCGATTCGGCCATAAATTCGTCACCTGCACCTTCAGCGAATTATTCCCCGGCTTCACAGCCGAGGTCACATCAATCGTGAATGGCCTCTTCCAAGCCACGCCCATCTCCTTGCCGTTCACCCAAACCCGCGCCGTCTCCCGCACCTCGCCAAGATCAAGAACGACACGCGCATGCTCCGGCAGTTGCACCGGAATCGTAAACTCCGTCGCATAAGCCGCGGTCCCCGAATAATGCCGCAAGCCCTCATCGCTCGACTCGGTCCACGAGGCCAGCTTATCCATGCGAACCTCCGCCGGCGCTCCCCATCCCGGAGTGAACGCAACCGTCCACGGCTTGTCGAGCTTCAACTCGGTTGGCTCCGCAACAGTCGCCGCAGTCCGCCTCCCCGACGCTTCCACCGCAACGTAGTGCCCACCTTGCTCTGCCCGCAATATCATCGCCCCGCCCCGCATATCAATCGAGAACGGTGCAGTTTCCGCACTCAGCTTTGGGAAAATCTCCTGGCCGTCGCGTTCCACCCGCACCACGTGCGCCCCCGCGATCTTGCGGAACACCACAACAACCGATCCGTAAGGCCCTAGCCACATCGGCAAGTTCGTCCGCTTGTCCTTCGTCTCCTCATACACGGCCTGCGGGGTCACCACACCCGTCTCCGCATTCCAAATCTCCGGCGCAAGCCCGCGCGCGCGGAAACTCAACACCGTCGCCACCGCACTCGACTTTCTGTTGCGCACAAAGTAAATCTCCGCCCCATGTCCACGCCGATGCACAAAGTCGAAATCTGCATCCGGAGCCGGCCCCGCGCTCTTCAGATCTGGCGCAACACCATCGTCTTCAAGCGCAGCCCGCGCCCGCTCGCCACAGACAATCTTCCCCAACCCGACTTTGCTCACTCCGGTGCCATCGCTATCACAGCCGGCCCACAGCCGATCCGCAATCGCGACCACATCGGCATCTGTCTGCTTCGCGGTCGGCATCCCCGTCAACCGTACAGGCTTCGGGCCCACCACCGTCGCTCCTGCATTTACCAGTTTCTCCACCACCTGCAACGCCGGCAGCGAGATGTTCGTCAAGGGCGGTAACACCAACTCGCGATACTCCGTTCCATTCTTCAGCCGGATGCGATGATTCGCGACAGCCAGACCCTTCGTCAGCACATCCTCGTCCAACACGTCGTAGTCGTACCCCGGCATCACATGCGCCGGATCGCTCCATTTGAACTGCACAAAGTTCGGCACTTGGTCGCCGTAGTAATACAGCACATCCGACACCGGCACACCCTGCTGCAGAAGAAACTGCACTCGTCCGATGTAATCGAAAAACGCCTTGCCATCTTTAAACCAGGTGACCTTGGGATTGAAGTGCGTCCCAGCAAAATACTCCTGCCCCGGAAACCCTGTCGATGCCGGTGAGGAGGCGAATTCGTGCCAAACCAGCAGGTTCAATCCCGCGCATACCTCCTGGTCGAAGGTCGGCTTCAGGTCCATGCCCGGCGACTCTTCCCACTGCGGCCCAACACTCGTCATTCCCTCGGCCGCCACCAGCGTTTTGCCGTAGATGTGCGCCGCACTCGAAGCCTCCTTCACAAAGAAGCGGTCGAGTTGCGTGGCGCGATGCGCCGACGGAGCCCAGAACTCAGTTTGAGGAAACGTGCCCGCGCCTAACAGTTGCAGCGAATCCACCGGCGCTCCGTGCGGTCCGCCCGACTCGGGATGAAAGCCCAACCCATTCTTCGCCGCCAGTTGCCCGAAGATTATGTAGTGATCCGTCAGTACCATGTCACCAATTGTCCGGCGCATGTCGTTCATGAAACGGTCGCTCACATCGCGGCTCGTCACAATGCGCCCCGTCATCACCGGCAGATACGGCACCGGATCGTATCCGCGATTTGCGATGAATGTCTCGCGGAACCGGCCCGTCCAGTTCACTCCACCAACTTCCCAACTATCGGTGTAGACATAGCGCAGTGGATCGCCCAGATAAGGCTTGGCCGCATCAAGTGTCGCCTGCACATTGGTGTTCCAATAACTGGTCAGCGCATCGCGATCGAGGTAGTCGATCACGAGGCCCTGCCACTTGCCACTGCTGGTGGAGACCTTGGCATTTGAACTTGTATAGCCGATGCGCAGAATCTCCCAATCGCCCGCCGGCACATCCCACTCGAATTTGCCCTCAAAGGTCATCTTCTGCTTGGTCAGGTCCACTTCCTGGCTGAGATCAAAGTCTTCTTCGCCCGCAACTATAGGAAAGTCACCAAGCAACGGCTTCGAGTCGGGAACCGAGAATCCCGCCTCGGCAAACACGGCCTTCGCCTCTAAATCGCGAATCGGCTTGCGTTCGTCCGCGCCTGCCAGCGCCGCTCCATGTTTCAGCGGATACGCGATCGCCCCAATATCTTTGTAGAAGTCATTCTTGCTCTTCGGCACATCAATTTGCAGGCCGCCAGCCAGCGGACCATGCACCACCTTGCGCGTCCACGTCAGTAGCTTCGCCGATTGCGCTCCTGTCACTGTCGGGCCTCCCACATTCCAGCCGCTCTGTATCGTCAGGCTTATCCGCAGATCAAGGCGCTTCGCCTCCTTTAAGGTGTGCAGAAACAGTTCCTGCCACGCCGGCGTTCCAAACATTGGTCCCTCAGTTACATTGATGTTCCCTTCCTGGTTTGATCCATTTGCATCCATCAGGATCGCGCCGCCGTATCCCTCACGGCGCATCGCCTCCAGGTCGCTTGTAATTGTCGCCATATCCGTGTGCCCATTCAGCCACCACCAGTACGCCAGCGGCTTGGCCGAATCCGGCGGCGATTGAAATCCTGACGCAAGCGCATCCACATGCCGAGCCGGCATAACCTGGGCGTTGCCCGGTAAGACACTTCCTCCCAGCGCGGTCACCATGAACAGCACGCCCAGCCAACTCCATCCTGTTCTTCCAATGCGTACACGAATCGATTTCTTCATGGCTTGTATGCGCTGCCCTCTGCTTTCATGATTCGGCCCGAATTATATAGTGACGCGCTGCCATCGCAGCAATTCCAACAGGGCAATCGTCGCCGTCAGCGTAATCCCGGAAAGGCCGTCGCAAGTCAACCATTAACAGCGCCTGCCTCAGCCATGAAGCCAACCCAATTAAAGTAAAAGAAGCCATTGATCAGGCCGTGCCCGCAAAACTACACACAAGGATGCCACCTTTTGAGTCCCGCCGATGAAACAACACGCGCGACAACTGCCAAGCTTCCTGGCGCGGTGAAGCCCGGCAAACTCGACGGTGCCTCGTACGCCTGGCGCGCCCTCCGTCATCGCAACTTCAGGCTCTTCTTCGGCGGCCAGAGCATCTCGCTCATCGGCACATGGATGACCCGCATTGCAACCTCCTGGCTTGTCTACCGGCTCACGGGATCGGCGCTGCTGCTAGGTACAGTCAGCTTTGCCGGACAGATTCCCACTTTCATCTTTGCGCCCGTCGCCGGCGTGTGGGTTGATCGCCTCAACCGCAGGCAAGTACTGGTCTGGACGCAGACTTTGTCCATGGTGCAATCGCTGATTCTGGCTACACTCACGTTTTCCGGCCACATCACCATTCACTGGATTCTGATCCTGAGCGTCGCGCAGGGCATCATCAATGCATTCGACATGCCCGGCCGCCAGGCCTTTATGGTGCAGATGGTCGAAGACCGCAAAGATCTTGGCAACGCCATCGCCATCAACTCCTCCATGGTCAACGTGGCCAGGCTCATCGGCCCTTCGCTGGCCGGCATGCTGATCGCGGTCACCAGCGAAGCCTGGTGCTTCCTCATCGACGGCGTCAGTTACCTCGCTGTGATCGCTTCGCTCCTGGCCATGCGCCTTCCGGCTCCCACACCCAACCGCGAAACCGCCTCCATGTGGATTGCGTTGGAGGAAGGTTGGACCTATGTCTCCGGCTTCCTGCCCATCCGAACCATCCTCATGCTCTTTGCCGTTGTCAGCCTCATGGGCATGCCATTCGTTGTGCTCATGCCCATCTTCGCCGCCAAAGTGTTGCACGGAGGACCACACACGCTGGGCTTCCTTATGGGCGCCATGGGCATAGGCGCGCTGATCTCGGCGCTCTCGCTGGCCGCCCGCAAAACCGTGCGCGGATTGATCCGCATCATTCCCGTGGCCGCCGTCGTCTTCGGCCTCGGCCTTATCGGATTCGGCCTGTCGCGCGTATTCTGGCTTTCCATGGTCATGGCGCTGCTTGCCGGCATGGGCATGATGCAGGGCATGGCCGCCAGCAACACCATCATCCAGACCCTGGTCAGCGAAGACAAACGCGGCCGCGTTATGAGCTACTACACCATGGCCTTCATGGGCATGGCCCCCTTCGGCAGCCTGCTCGCCGGGTCAATGGCCAATGCATTCGGTGCACCAATCACCGTGATTGTTAGTGGATCAGCAGTCCTATTGGGCGCAGCATGGTTTTTCACGCGCCTTCCCGCGATCAGGCGAGTCATCCGCCCCATTTATCGTGAGATGGGTATCCTGCCCGTAGAAGAAGGAATTCAATCATGAGCGACCTCGATTTCAAACTCGATCCCAAAGGCACGGCCGTCGTGGTAATCGATCTTCAGAAAGGAATCACGGGACTGCCGGTATCGCCTCTGCCTATTGAAACCGTCATCGCCAACAGCGTGCGTCTGCTCGCGACGGCTCGTCAGACAGGAGCACAGCCTATCTTGGTTCATGTTGGCGGATCACCCGATGGCGCAGACCGCTTGCATCCGCCAACTGACCAGCCTCCGCGCATTACTTCGCTACCGCCCGACTGGAGCGATCTCATTCCTGAACTAGACCGCCAGCCCGGAGACCTTGTGATTATGAAACGACAATGGGGCGCCTTCTACGGCACTGAACTTGAGCTGCAACTGCGCCGCCGCGGCTTGACGTCCATTGTTCTTTGCGGTATCGCAACCGAGGGTGGAGTGGAAAGCACGGCACGCGACGCCTATGAGCGCGGATACGAGATTGTGTTTGCGGCAGACGCTATGAGCGGCCTATATGCAGAAAGCCATGCTAACGCCGTTGAGCGCATCTTTCCACGCATTGGACGGGTGCGCACCACAGAGAAAATTATCGCTGCCCTGCGGCCATGACAGCCACAGGGCAACACCGTTATCAGGCCTGAGTAATCCCGCACAAGTTTACGCTCACGCCCAACTCCGCAAGCATCGCAGCCTTGGTCGCTAGCGCTTTGTCGGCCATCTCCGCCGTTGGAGCATACGCCACATTCACGTGGTTCGCCTTGTGCCGCGCCATCAATTGGTTCTGGCCCACTCCATGCAGAATCGTGTGCACAATCGGCCATTGAGTTGTTGTTTCTTTCCAGCGACGCTCCGTTTCCGCTGCCGGCAAGCTCACCACCGTGCCGCGGCCCATGTCAGCGTGGAGCGCACCGCCCTCCACAAATACGCGACTCCACACGATCTCGCCCGGCCTGCCGATTCCCTTCAGCGAACCGCCTCCCAGGGGAAAAT
>CZKZ01000042.1_pt1 | contig 17315 bp, 17 predicted proteins | sample 1122171 | NCBI WGS metagenome assembly CZKZ01 (sample SAMEA3539301, study PRJEB10725) | soil metagenome | biome: tundra; feature: field; material: soil | place: USA | collected 2010-05 | depth 0.15 m
AACTTATTTAGAATCAACACGAACCGGCAATCCGCCCCCCTCCCGGCACCAATAAAGCCAATCACTTAGATGTTTTCACTCATCATGCGCAGGTAGCTGCGTTTCCTTTTGGGGCTGTTCTATGGGCTGTTCCCATCTATAAGGGCGTCGCCGCTCTTCGGCTCCGCCAATTGCTTCATGGCCCTGCCAGTCGTCAGGTTACTTTCCGAACTGGTTCCCCGCTGGCAACAAGCGCGTTGCGAGGCAATCAGAAACAATTACAAATTGCAAGAGAAAGGGGTCCGGCGCGCCGGACCCCTTTCTCGCGTTTTCGCCCTGGTGCTAGCGCCGTCTACGACTCATCGCCCAGCCAATCACTGCTCCAGTCGCAACGCCCGCCGCAAATGTCGCCAGGACTGTTTCAACGGGATGTTGTTTTACTCGCCTCTTTGTATTATCAATAAATTCCGTGGCGGCATGACCGCCTTGTTTTGCAGCACGCCGCGCGGATGCAACGCCATCCTCAATTGCATCCGCAACGACAAATGCGGCACGAGAAGCCTTGTGCGCCGTATCGGCAATCTGCTCGCCCGCCTGGTCAAACATTGACTGCGCCATATCTCATTTACCTTTCTCGTCTCTGAGTTCGATCTTGGTTCGCTTATGCTCCAACGGCCTTTTCTATCTTGCCGGTAATGCTCTGAACCTTGCCGGCATTCTTTTCAACTGCGCCTTTCGCTTCCAGGTTGGGGTTATTCGTAAGCTCGCCCGCCTTTTGCTTGATTGCGCCCTTGACTTCGTGAAGCTTGCCTGCTGTTTTATCTTCTGTGCTGGGTTTCATCGTGATTCTCTCCTCGGTTTGGTGGTGAGTTTCAGCTCGTCGAGATCCATTGAGATCTCCCTGCGCTTTGAGTGTCTACGACCAGGCAAGTTCCTCGCGGGGAAGTCTCCCCGGCTGATGTAGAGTCATCTATCGAACAGTATCCAACGATCAGTTTGTTGAAAGCTGAGCGCAATTGCTCATCCGATCCCGCGTAGGCTGAGCGACCGGGCGAGTCCGGAATCTGCCCCCAAGAATTTGGTGAAGTAATTAACCTGCCGGCGCTCATTCGTAATTGGATCGCAAACACACTGGGGCACGCTGCAGAACAGCACAGGCAGGCAGCAGAGGAGGCACTCATGAGGAATGAGGTTTCTAGCGATCTGCGTTGAAGAGACGGTCTATTTTGACCTTCCCGCGCAGCAGATGCTGTATACCATTAGTTTCATACTGGCGGTCGCGTCCACAGTGGAGTGACTGCACACAGTAGCCCGATCGGGCCTTTGCAGTTTGACCGATTGGAAGCTGCTCCGGCCGCCAGGTTTCCACGCTTGCTGCGGTAACTCTGCCGGCCGAAGTTGCGGCAAATTGTTCTTTCAAACAACTCCCAGCAGATAACAAACCAGCACGATAAGCAGAATCGTACCCAGCCCTATGCCAGCGCCTCCGCCAGCGCCCCAGCGGCCGTAACCGTAGTATCCTCCGCCCAAGCCGAAGACCAAGGCCAGAACAATAATCAGTATCAGCATTTGATGTCTCCCTCTTTCGGGGTTGCAAACCCTGGGTTATGTCGCCGATTTGATTGCGCCGGTAGACGCTTCAAACCCTCAGAGGCTCTGGTGTTCGCCTCGCAATCTCTTCCGTTCTCTCGGCGGCTTTCATTGAGAATTCTTGAGCCTTTACACTAAGCTCTCCCGCTGTCTCGTGGTCGCCCCTGTGATGCGCCGCAGCGGCAGCTGTGTGGGCGTGGGCTGCGTATATGTGCAAGTCCGCAGCATAGTCCTGATTGTTTTGAAGCATTGTGCCCTCCATCTTCCGGCTAGCGTTCTCACCCGTACACCCGCACTCTCCCACCTTGCAATCGCAGGCGCTGGTCAATTGAATACAGTGCCGACGGCTCCCCGATTCGCCTCCGCCTCGGCAGGGCAGCCACACTACAAGTAAGACCCCTAGGAAAGAATCGCTCAGGCTGGGCAATCACGTTTTCGTCTTATGAAGCGCCATTCTCCAGCGGAATGAAGCAATCGCCGGATGGCCGGCAGCGCCTGATTGCCGGGCATTGCCGCGCGAAATCCTGTTCATCAATTGCCCACCCCAGTGTTATTCTCGCCACGTCGCCGATGCCAGAGCGCTTGGCCAGCGGTTTACCAATAACTCCGAGCTATCAAGTAACTCAAGAAAGTAACACCCGGGGGTTTTACATAAAATTCATCGACACCGGCCGATCGGCTCCTTATACTCATGCAGATATGGCCATCGACGGTCCTCTCAAGATTGATTTTGAACAGGGCAAGGCGCCCGGTACCACGATTCTCCGCCTAACCGGCCCCCTCACTTTGATCAACATCTTTGAGCTGCAATCGCACTTGCGCAAAGGCGAGCCCGCCCCGGTCACCATCCTCGATCTCACCGGCGTTCCCTACATGGATTCGGCGGGGATGGGCGTAGTTATCAACTTCCACGTTCACTGCCAGAATAAGGGCGGCCGGTTTGTTGCCGCTGGAGTAAGTCCCCGCATCCTGGAACTTTTCAGGATGACCCACGTGGACTCAGTGATTCGCATGACTGCCACAACAGAAGAAGCTGAAGCGCTCGCTTAGAAAATCTCCGAACGAGTTATTCGTTCTCAAGCGATCACGCATCGTTGCAGCCTCACGGAATTCCCGTGCATCTTCTTCCTGGAATATGAACCAGGTGTGTCTGCAACCCAACATCCCCAAACACCAATAGATCGCGGCTGTTCTTGCCCGCCGATGCCTTCTGCTGCTTGACTGACGTAAAATGGCACCGCCTCCGGAATTCACTTTCCGACGCCGGGAAAAGGATCAAAATGAAATCCCTTGTTCGAGCATTTGCATTGCTGACTGTTGCCGTGCCGGTTCTCGTGGCGGGCTCTCTTGTCCCAGACTGCCGCGCCCAGGCCGGAACAGAGATAGGCGGACAGAAGATCGTTACGCTCAAGCGCGCCGCAGTCAGCACCACCACGCCCGAGTTCACCAGCGTTACACTCGCGCCCGGCCGCGGGATGGAACTCTTGCAAGTCACCGCAAATTTCCCCGGCAAGGGAGAAGTTAACGTGTTGGCTTCGCCCGACCTGGCCGGTGCGAAGAAAATGCTCGATGCAGACGATGATGCGTTTGGCGATCTGGGCTACCGGTTGGGTGCGGCTTTCCTGGTTCCTTATCCGAACCGGATTCGCGGCAAGCTCTCAGCGGACGGCAAAACGCTGACAACGGAGTGGGAAGGCCACGCCATTACTCTGCCGGCCAACAATATCGGCAAGCTGCCCACCGCCGAGCGCCACGCCATGCATGGCCTCATTCTGAAATCGAAGACCGATGACATTCGTGTAACCAAAACGCCCGGCGGCGAGCAAGTGACCGGCGTCATTCATGCTGGCGATTTCGGAGGGCACTGGTTTTCAAAGACCGACCTGGTTGTGACCATCACGCTCACCGCCGGGGCTCTGGACGCCTCGATCACCGCACATAACGTGGGCAGTGAAGCCGAGCCCATTGCTATCGGTTGGCACCCGTACTTCAATCTGCCCTCCGGCGACCGGACGCAGGCAAGAATTCTCATTCCCGGCTCTCAGTTGGCCACAGTGGACGGCTACGATAACGTCTTTCCCACTGGAAAGCTCGTGCCCGTGGAGGGAACGCGGTATGACTTGCGCGCCCCCGGCGGCGTGGCGCTGGCAAAGGAGTTCTTCGACGACAACTGGAGTCATCTGGATTGGAAAAGCGGCGCCGTCACCGTAAAGGTTATCGATCCGGCAGCGAAATATGGAGTCGATATCGAAGGGCTTTCGCCGGAGATCAAGACCATCCAGATGTATGCGCCACCCGACAAGCAGTTCGTCGCCATCGAGCACCAGTTCAACTTCGCCGATCCCTTCGGCAAGGAGTGGGGCAAAATGGATACCGGCATGGTGACGCTGAAGCCGGGTCAGAGCACCAGGTGGCATGTGCGGCTGCGTGTATTTGTGCCGTAAGTAAAAAGAGTTATCAGGATGAGCAAGAAGTGTCAGGGCATGGCCGAGGTACCCTCTGGGTCGCCGTGCCGCGAACGCGTCAAAATAATCGGGGGCTTTAGCCTCTGCGGAACCTCGGCTTCGCACCACGCCCGCAACTTACATTGGCCGCCACGTCATATCGACGCGCACAGGAATCTCATTCTTGATCGGAATCGTCAGGAATGATGGCGGGTCGATCTTGAAGTCCACGCACGTTGCCGGAACTGTTCCGGTAATGCGAACTTCGTTGCCGCTGGTCGTCTTCTCAAAAGCAACGTGGTTGTACTTCATTGTCTGGCCGGCAAACTGCACTTCGAGATCCGCATAGATGGTTCCAGATCCCGGTGTCTGTTCTGCGATCCGCGTGCGCACCACCACCATCGGGAATTGGGCTCCGCGCGTTACCTGGACCATGTGTAGGTCGCGATTGCTGTCTCCGGAGTCGAAGCTGTTCACCGGCGCTGCGATGAGGAAGTCGCATGTACCGGCATGGCACGCGCCCTTGCCCTTGGCCGCGCGACTAACTCCTTCCACCTGGTGCATTGGGTGCGACATGTGATAGCTCAGCGTCGAGCTCACCAGCACCCACTGTCCATCGGCCCGGCAGAGTGCCGGGAGCACAAAGATGAGGCAGGCAAGCAGGATTCTCCGGGGCACATTTCCTCCAGTATTTTGGAACGAGATTCAGAACTTCAGCTTGATAGGCCAGGAAACGGAGATGATTGCGGCTCCATAGGCGGCAACCGTCACCCACGCTACCGTGCCGTGAGCCGACGCAATCCCATGCACCCTTTCGCCCGCCTGCTCCTGCTTGAAGGCCATTGCCCCCAGGATCGGAGTCGCGATCATCCCCGGCCCATGAATAAACTCAAGCGCCCTGTGCAGGCGAATGGCGCCGCGCCGCTTCTCCCCCGGCACCTTGGGCGCAAAGATGGAGTAGTAAGCGGTGGCGACGTAAAGGCCTGTCGTTGCGCCTCCCAATGCAGCGTGAAAATCCAGATTGGCCTGGGTGGGCTCCGTGACCGTTTGCCCGTTCTTGCCCTTTGCCTTCGCCATGGGTCCGGTGATCAGCGTCGCGGCCATCGGAATCACAGTAATTAACCCCAGCCGCTGATGGACCTTCAGCATGTGCGTGCGCTTATCGAGCATCGCCTGCAATTGCGCATTGGCCAGCGTCTGCTGCGGAGTGAATCCCAAATCTCCCAGCGACGGCGCATTGCCTGAACTGGGCTGGCCTTGCTGAGTCGGATTCTGCTGCGTGGGATTTTGCGGAGGCTGGTTCTCCTGAGGCTGGCCCTGCTGCTGATCCGTTTGATTCTGCCCTGCCGAGGGTGCTTGCGCCTGTTGGATATTCGGCTCAGGAGCAGAAGGCAGATCAGCATCATCCGGCGCCGCGGCGCGCCCAACGCCCGGAGCGTCAGGCAAGGTCAAAGAGGCATTCTGTGCCGTTTGCGCAAGACACAACCACGGCGCAAACGCCAGGCCGCAGCAAACAACCAATCGCCGCAGCCACATTTTTCTGTAAGGGGAAATTTTCAAAGGCAGGGACTCCCTCCGTCTGCGACACGCGCCGGCGTACCCTCGTGCCCGGGCATTTCCTTTTCAGTTTAGACGACCGCAAATCCGATTCGGTCTTTCCACGTCATTACATTTCGTTCATCTGCGCTCTTGTCCCGAATGCACAGCGAAGGATGGAGACAGACAAGACCGCTATTCCCCCACCCTCGACGGCCGGGCCGTTCCACTCAAGCGCGCCGATTCGCGGATTAGGTGTGAAACGCAGCTGGAAATCGGCCCATCAATTGGCGCATGTCTGATCGCCGCAATTGAGCGCTGTCGTCAGCAGGTTGGCCAGCCGCGCTCCAGCCAATGCGATTCTTTGCTTCGCAATTGTTTGAGTGTTCGCAGTATAGGCGGCGTCAAGCGTATAGGGTCCCAGCCCTGGACCAACAGGCGCAATATACACACTGCTCTTCGCAAGGACAAAGCTCTCTGCGGCCCAGTCGTCTTCTTTGTTATCGCCGGCTAGCGCTGGGTCCGGTGTGGGCAGCGCCTGGCCAACGGTGACGGCGGTCATGAAGTTCTGGGTCTCGCCCAGCCCGACAGCATCGTCCCAGAAGGCGTGCAGTTCTTTGGTTGGCCCATTGATAACCACCAGGTTCCCACCCAGGTCTCCGAGGGGCTTGGCCTTGGTTACGCGCGTAGCGCAATGCAGAGGCTGATGGATGTCGCCAACAAGGTGCAGAAGCCAGACCAAATCATAGGACTTGAGCAAGTCCGGCTCGCTGGTAGCAAGAGCCTGGCGGAACACCGCGATCTTCTGCGCAGAATTCAACAGGCTCACCTGCGGCAACGCAGTGCCGTCGGTGCTGAAGGGGGTGTCAATAAAGTGCCAATACTTGTACGCGTGCTTGTCGCTGTATCCCACATTCAATGAGGGCAGTTCGCCTTTTGAAGGGGTATCAGTGCCGGTGTATCCGCTGCCCATGGCCTTGATTTCATCCGGCCAGGTTGCCGCCGTCATGAACACATACATGTCCCGGTCAGAATTGGACGTACCGGCAGGAATGTAGGTCAGCCATTTGGAATAGTAGGGATTGAGTTTCAGTATCACCGCGACTCTGGCTTTTTCTGCCGGACTAAGTTGCTGGTAGGCCGCATAGGCCACCGCCATATGCCCCACGCTGTTCCAGGCCAGCGCGCGCATGCAGGTCATCAGCAGCAAGAGAACCACAACGACAGAAAAGTTTCTTGTGCGGTGCATTTCACACCTCGCTTCAGGACAGTTCTTCCGCATGGTGAGCAGCGATAGCGTCTTGCACGGGGGCCGGGACGAGAGCAGACCACACGGGGTCTCCCGGCAATTTGGCACAAGCATAGAACATCCCGGAGGCGGAAGGCTATGCAATTCGTTCTTGCAGGTTGGCTGGGAAACAGGGTGCGGATCGAGCCTATTCCCCCAGCCCCTAGTCCCCCAGCTTAGACAGCCGAACCGTTCTGCCGGTCCGCGCCGATTCGCGCGCCGCATCAAGAATCTGCATCACCACAACATTAGTGTCGAGCGCCGAGAGGTCGCCCTTCGACTGGATCTTGCCGGAAAGCACAGCAGCCAGGTAGGTGAGCGAATCGTTTTCCGGCGAGCTGAGCCCAGTAGCGGAAACAAGCCGCTCGTCGTTGTCGTGTTCGTGGCGCAAGCGAACCTTGTCCGCGCCCACAGTGATCGCGTAGCCCGTCGAGCCGTAGACTTCCATATCCTTGCGGCTGAACGGCCAGTTCCACGAACCCTGAATGACCGCTTGCGCATGCGGATAAGCCAACACAATCGTGGCATCGTCATCAACGTTCCGATAAATCTCCGGCTTGTCGTGGTTCACCACCGCGGTCACGGTGAGCGGAGCTTCTCCGCGCATCATCCATGTCATCAGGTCGACGCCGTAGCAGCCAAAGTCGTACAGAGCACCGGCGCCGTTCTGTGCCGGGTCGGTGAGCCAGCTCAAAAACTCCGGCGGCACGCCGATCTCCTTGGGCCCCTGGTGGCCATCGTGGACCACGACCCGCCGCAGCGCGCCCAGGCTACCATGGGCCAGCTCGTCGTAAGCAGCGCGGTTGCTCGAGTACCACGTAGTCTCGTAGTTCACCAGGACATGAATGTGGTAGTGCTGGGCGGTGCGGCGGATAGCCAGCGCGTCCTCAAGCGAGATTGTCAGCGGCTTCTCGACCATGACCGACACGCCGTACTGTGCCGCGATTTCGATCGCATGGCGGTGTTGCTCCACCGATGTGTAGACCAGCACAGCCTGTGGGTGGCGCACCTCGATCATGTTGGCCATGCTCTTGAAGAATAGCGTTTCGCTCAGCCCATACTTGCTTCGATATTTTGCGAACAGTGCCGGATCATCATCCGCAATTCCAACCAGCTGCACGTTGCTGTGCGAGGGCAGCGAGCGGAGAAACCCTTCCACGTGCCCGTGCTCCAGCCCGATGATCGCGACCCGCAGCGGTGCCTGCGCCGCGAGGCTCCCAGGCAAACCAACCATCAACGCAACCCAAAGAATCCGCGGCAGCACCCGCGCCAGAATACGGCTCGATTGGCGAGTAAAACAAGAAAGAGAAATACGCATGGACCGAAGTTGCCTCCTGGTGCCCGATTCTACTCTGCGACGGAAGGGATGTTGGCGAAGGTTCCTCGTATGCCAGACGATGAGGACAACCAAGCCGCTCGTGCCACCATCAGTTCTCGATACGTTGGAGGCCGCAGCGGTTGGGAAGGCGCGATGCATGTCAAATTGCGCAAGCCATTCTTCGGAGTGGAGGGCAATGTGTCCCATTATGGGCTTGGTGCCAATTCGACCATTCCAAGGTCCACAGTTGTCATATTCTGACCGAGATTCACGCGGGGAGTTCTCGGCCCAAGGTTTTTGCTCACGCCCTTATCGGCGGGGGAACACTCGGCCAACAGCGGCGGACCAACCCCGAACTCCGGCGCCGCTCTCACCTGGGCATTGGGAGGCGGCCTGGATCCACCCATCGCGCCGCTCTTCGCCTGGCGCGTAGCGGGCAATTACCTCAAAGCCCCCACGCTTTCTCCCAATGGCGTCTCCCCCAGCACCCCCGTGCGTTTCAGCACCGGCCTGGTTTTCAGGTTCTAAAAGCAGCTTCAGCTTTTAGCCTTTAGCCTCCAGCTTTCTCCACAGCCCCTGTGCCCGAAAGCCATCAAGCTGATTCAGCAGGAGTTAACCAAAATCCTGAGGCAATTAAGCTCTTATGGCCGGAAGCTAGAAGCTATAAGCTGTTTCCCCGTAAACCCCGCCTGATCTTTGTCGTCCATTTAGTCGTGGAGACTGTTGCAACCCGCTTTCGCTGCCCTTGCTGCGGATCCAAGACCCTGGACGCTCCGGAAGCAATGAAGCTTTGCCCGGTGTGCTGGTGGGAGGACGACGGCCAGGAAGACGCTGACGCCTCCGATGTGCGCCTGACCGTCAACGGCCAGTTGAGCCTCAACGAAGCGCGCACGCACTACGCGCAGTGCGGCGCAGCCCATCCGCGGTTCCTCCGTTACGTTCGTAAGCCCAGTATTACTGAGCAGTAACGTGCCTTTCGCGGTCCATTTGCTACCCTATCCCCCCTGGCCGGTTTGACCCTGCCAGCAAACCCTCTTACCATGAGATGAGATATTCCCCGGCCACACGGAGCTGTATCCGCACTGAGCGGCAGCCCAGAGCGGCAGTCTGAGAACGTGAACAATGACGGCTCGCACGCTCAGTTAGATAGCTTGCGGCCGGGAAACCGCGAAAGTGGCAGTTCTGATCGGCGCCAGGCGCGCCTGGAAGGCAAAACGTTGAGTCCTACTGAAACCCTCGAAGGCAACCTGCCACCCGATGCGGCTGCGTCCGCTACCGGCCACGAAGGCCATGACCACGAGCACGAAGGCCATGACCACGAAGGTCATGATCACGAAGGCCACGTGCATGGCCCGGTCCTGAACCCGGACTGTACCCGCGAACTGGTGCTGGATATTCCCGCTGAAGAGGTCACGAAGGCCTACAAGGGCGTGGCTGGCAACTACCGCAAATATGCCAAGATTCCTGGCTTCCGCGCCGGCAAGGTGCCGGAGACAGTGATTCGCCGCCGCTTTGCCGGCGAGATTCGCAAGGAAGTAATAGACGGCCTGTTGCCGGAGCGGTTCAACCAGGCGGTGCGCGACCTGGGCGTAAAGCCTGTCGGGCAGCCCCAGGTGATTGAACTGACTGTGGAAGACGGCCAGCCGCTGCACGTAAAGGCGGTCTTCGAATACCTTCCCGATTTCTCCATTGAGGGCTACCAGTCAGTCACCGTCGACAAGCCTTCCGTAGAGATTACTGAAGAGGAGTTCAAGCAGGAGATCGATCAACTGCGTGAGTCGCGCGCCACCATCGAGCCGGTGGAAGAAGACCGGCTGCTCGTGGACGGTGACTGGGCCCAGATTACCTACAAGGGCCAAGTCCAGGAATCGACCGAGGGCGATGGTGAAGCCGCTGCTCCCATTGCCGGCGAAGACTCGCTGGTAGAGATCGGCGGCAAAGACACGGTAGAGGCTTTCACAACCGCTCTCCGCGGCGCCAAACCCGGCCAGGAATTGAAGGCCGAAGTCATCTATCCGGCCGATTATGCCGAGCCCAAGCTGGCCGGCAAGACCGTGGCCTACGACGTAGAAGTAAAGGGCATCAAGAAGCGCACCCTGCCCGAATTGAATGACGAGTTTGCCAAAGAGATCGGCGCCTATGAAAGCTATGCCGATCTTGAAGCACGTGTGCGCGAGCATGTGGCCTCCCGCAAACGGCGCAGCGTTGAAGGCGAAACCAAGGACCGGCTGTTTGCGGCGCTCACCGAGCGTTACACCTTCCCGGTTCCTGAGTCCCTGGTGCAGGAGCAGATTGACGCTCGGCTTGAACGCGGATTGCGCGCGCTGGCTGCGCAGGGCATGGATCCTGAGCAGATGCGGAAGCTGGACTTTGCCCGCCTGCGCACGGCCCAGCGAGACAGCGCCATCGCCGAAGTGAAGGCTACAGTGCTGCTTGACCGCATTGCGACTGAGGAAAACATCAGCGTCAGCGACGAGGAAATGGACAACGAACTGCAAATGGCAGCTCTCCAGTCCCGCGAGCCGCTCGATACCCTGAAAGTGCGATTGACGCAGGACGGCGGACTGGCTAGAATCCGTGAACAATTGCGGCGCGAGAAAGTGGCGTCCGTGCTTTATGAAAGGCTGCCCGCATAGGTCGGCTGAAAGCGGAGTGCGGTTCGACACATACAGTGCCGAAACGTACGGGTAAAAAGGGAACTGGGCGTAAGCGGCCCCTTAACCGGAGAAACGGGAAGAATACTCAATGGCATTGGTACCCATGGTGGTAGAGCAGACGAGTCGGGGCGAGCGCGCCTACGACATCTATTCCCGTCTGCTACGCGACAACATCATCTTTCTTGGCACGCCAATTGACGATCAGGTGGCCAATCTCATCGTTGCGCAAATGCTGTTCCTGCAGGGCGAGGATCCTGAGAAAGACGTCTCGCTCTACATCAACTCACCCGGCGGCTCCATCACCGCGGGCTTGGCCATCTACGACACCATGCAGTTCATTAAGAACAACGTGGTTACGTACTGCATCGGGCAGGCCGCCAGCATGGGCGCGTTTCTGCTCCTGGCCGGCACCAAGGGCAAGCGTTTCGCGCTGCCCAACTCAAGGATACTGATTCATCAGCCTTCCATGGGTGGCCTCAGCGGCCAGGCCACTGACATCGATATTCATGCGCGCGAGATCTTGCGCATCCGCGAAATCACAAATACATTGATGGCCAAGCACACCGGTCAACCGCTCGACCGCATCGAACGGGACGTAGAGCGGGATTTCATCATGAACGCGCAGCAGTCAAAGGAATACGGCATCGTAGACGAAATCATCGACCGGCCGCGTACCTAGGCGAACGGAACCGCAGGGGCGGAGAACGACGGGCAAGACCAAAGAGGGAGCAACACATGAAACCGCGCACGGGACCCGAAGAAGCACTACGCTGCTCGTTTTGCCACAAATCGCAGGATGCCGTCGCCAAACTGATCTCGTCGCCTAGCGACTACCCTCGTGCTTATATCTGCGACGAGTGCGTAGCTGTCTGCAATTCCATCCTCGAGGACGATCGCGGTGAGGCCACCCCGGCCGCGGCCGCGGGCCACCTGCCCAAGCCGCAGGAAGTGAAGGGCTTTCTCGACGACTTCGTGATCGGCCAGGACCAGACCAAGAAGAAGCTCGCCGTTGCTGTTTACAACCACTACAAGCGCATCCAGATGAACCGTATGCGCAACAATGAAGTGGAACTGACCAAGAGTAATATCCTGCTCATCGGCCCCACTGGGTCGGGCAAAACGCTGCTGGCGCATACGCTAGCCAAGATGCTCGATGTGCCCTTCGCGATTGTGGACGCAACCACGCTGACCGAGGCCGGCTATGTGGGCGAAGATGTCGAGAACATCATCCTTAAGCTTTTGCAGGCCGCAGACGGCGACGTCACCCGCGCCCAGCAGGGCATCATCTACATCGACGAAATCGACAAGATCGGCCGCAAGGACGAGAATCCCTCCATCACCCGCGACGTGTCGGGCGAAGGTGTGCAGCAGGCCCTGCTCAAGATTCTTGAAGGCACAGTGGCCAACGTTCCGCCGCAGGGCGGACGCAAGCACCCGCACCAGGAGTTCACCGCAGTCGACACCACCAACATTCTCTTTATCTGCGGTGGCGCTTTTGTGGGCCTGGAGCGCGTCGTAGGCCGCCGCGTAGGCAAGAAGGCATTGGGCTTCAAAGCCACGGAGACCGAGGCAGATACCGCGACCACGCGGTCGCATCGCGACACTGAGTTGCTGCGCCGCACTGAGCCTCAGGATCTGATCAAGTATGGCCTGATTCCAGAGTTTGTCGGCCGCCTCCCCGTCATGGGCATTCTGGATGAGCTGGACGAAGCGGCTCTGATTGAAATCCTCACCAAGCCGAAGAACGCCATTCTCAAGCAATACCAGCGCCTCTTCGAGTTTGAAAATGTGCGCCTGCACTTCACCCACGAAGCAACCTGTGCCGTTGCCCGCGAAGCTCTGGCCCGCAAGGTTGGTGCCCGCGGTTTGCGCATGATTCTTGAAGAGTTGATGCTCGACCTCATGTATCACCTGCCAAACAACAAGCGCGTCCGCGACCTCGAAATCACACGCGAAATGGTCGAGCGCCGCGACCTGTCGCTGTGCCTGCTTGAAAAAGCAGGGTAAGGCTTCTGCAATTTGTTTCCACAAGAAGCCCCTTCCGCTGCCGGCGGAAGGGGTTTCTTTTTCTGCATAGATCCTTGTCTTGTCCTCCTGAGCGACCGAAGGGAGTCAATGGATCTGCGGTTGTCTTTGCAATTTGCCGAGACTCGCGCCAGAGAATATGCTCATGGCCATGCTTGCGCTGCCCTCTCTCATTTCCCTCGCGCTTTGGAATTCACTGCTCCTGGGCCAGTCCTCAATAAAGGCGCCGACGTTTGACGTTGCGTCGGTCAGGCCGAGCCAACACGCGGTCGGGCCGGACTATAACAATCAAATCCGGTACTCTCCCGCCGCTGTCACATTCAAAAATGTCACGCTGAAGCGCCTGATAGCAGAGGCCTATCGCCTGCAACTGAATCAGATAACCGGGCCACGCTGGATTGATCAGAACGAATACGATATCGAGGCAAAAACAACCGGGGTCGCCAGTAGAGAGCAAATGGCCGTGATGCTGAGGAGCCTTCTCGCTGAGCGATTCAGTTTGAAGGAACACAACGAAACGCGGGAGATGCGCGTGTATGAATTGGTTACCGACAAAACCGGTCCCAAAATCCACCCGGTGAACGATGGAGAAGCGGCCAAGGCGGGCGCCGGATTTCATTTTCACGGGGATTTACGCCAGTTCGCGGATCTGCTGGCCGTGCAGTTTTCCATACCGGCTCCAATGAGTCCGAACGAACCCGCCAGAGCTGGTGGGCCTCTGATTCCAGTCTTGGACCAAACAGGACTGCCGGGAATTTATGACTTCAGCGTGGACATCCGGCCTGAGTTGGGAACCGATATGTTCACTTTGTGGCAAAGAGCCCTGCGGGATCAACTGGGGCTGGGAGTCGAAAGCCGAAAAGCGAGCGTAGCAGTCGTGGTTGTTGACGAAGCAGCAAGAATGCCGACTGAGAACTGACCATCAAACCAGGCGCCGGGTGCCCCAGAGCCTGCCCTGAGCGAAGTCCAAGGGTCTCGCCTTTGAGAACTGGGATAGCATGGCCCTCCAATCGCCCGTTTCACGATTCACTACGAGGCCACAGTCCCATCCTCACCGCATCAAGTCTCCCGGCAGGGAGAAACGAGAGTAGCCCAGGGTGAAGTCCGCTGCGGCGGACGAAACCTGGGATCACCGCACCAACGAACGCCCGTCCCGTAGGGCCGGGCCGAACCTTCCCGCCACGCAATCCGCGCGGGCCCTACAGTCAGGAGAAACTCAGAAAAACGTCGCGATAACGTGGCAATTGGCACAATTAGGCCCCGATCAAGCCCTATTCAGTCTTTTCGGGGTTAATTGTTTGCAACCCCTCGTTTCAAAACTAACCTTGTAGGGGACCAATTCACCAAATTTGATATCAAAAAAGGTTAACCCCTCAACTTTCTACAACCTTATAAGCGAACATTTGCCACCAAAACGTAACCATTCAAGCAAACCTTTAGCGCTAATGACGCACCATTTAAGCGACCATTTCAAGGCTCGAAATACCGAGATTCTGCAGGCGTGCGGTGTGTCAACAAGTGCTCGTTCCCACGTGCGAGACTTGAGGCGGCATCCTGTTCACATCCCATCCGAAACCCGATTTGGCTGTACAATCCCAACATGAGCTCTGCGAAAACCTATGAAGCCAGAGCTGATTCAGCGCGTCTAATACTTAAGGTGCCCCTATGACTCAACAACGCGAAAAGAGCGAGACGCGCAAGCTCCCCATGATGCCCATCCGGGACATGGTGATCTTCCCCTACATGATGACGCCTTTCGTCGTCGGCCGCGAGTCCAGCGTGCGCGCCCTTGAAGAAGCCCTCAGCGGCGACCGCAAGATATTTCTCGCCACGCAGCACGATGCCTCAATCGACGAACCCAAAGCCAAGGATATTTTTCAAGTCGGTGCGATTTGCAACATCGTGCAGAGCGTCAAGATGCCCGACGGCAACATCAAGGTGCTCGTCGAAGGCGTTGAACGTGCCAAATCAATTGAAGTGAACGACCGCGACGGATTCTTTGTAGCCACCGTACGCACTGGCAAAAGCCAATTCGAAATGACGCCGGCCGCCGAGCAGTTGATGCAGCGCGTGACCGGCCTCTTTGAGCAGTACGTCAAGCTGCAACAGTCGCTGAACTACGAGACCATCATCGCCACGGTCAAGATGGATGAGCCGGCCAAGCTGAGCGACACCATCGCCGCCAACCTGCAGCTCGGCATCGACGAAAAGCAGGAACTGCTGGCCATCTTCGACCCTGCCGCCCGTCTGGCGCGCATCGCCGACGTGCTCGACATTGAAATTGAAAAGCTCGATCTCGACCGCAACATCCAGTCGCGCGTGAAGCGGCAGATGGAGCGCGCACAGAAAGAGTACTATCTCAACGAAAAGATCAAGGCCATCCAAAAAGAATTGGGCCGCGGCGAAAAGAGCGAGTTCGACGAACTGCGCAAAAAGATTGAAGCTGCAGGCATGCCGAAAGAAGTCCTCGACAAGGCAATCCAGGAATTGAAGAAACTGGAAGCGATGCCGCCCATGTCGGCCGAGTCCACTGTGAGCCGCAACTACATCGACTGGCTGCTGGCCGTGCCGTGGAAGAAAAAGTCGAAGGAGACGCGCTCCATCGATTATGCAGAGAAGGTTCTGAACACCGACCACTACGGTCTCGAAAAAATAAAGGAACGCATTCTAGAGTTTCTAGCAGTGCGCCAGTTGGTGAAAAACCCCAAGGGCTCGATTCTGTGTTTCGCCGGGCCGCCGGGCGTGGGCAAGACTTCGCTGGGCATGTCGATTGCAAAAGCTACAGGTCGCAAGTTTGTGCGGCTTTCGCTGGGCGGCGTGCGTGACGAGGCCGAGATTCGCGGTCACCGCCGCACGTACATCGGAGCGTTGCCAGGACAGATCATTCAGCACATGAAACGCGCGGGGACCAAGAACCCGGTCTTCCTGCTCGACGAAGTGGACAAGATTTCTTCCGACTTCCGCGGTGACCCGGCCTCGGCGCTGCTTGAGGTGCTGGACCCGGAACAGAACACGACCTTCCAGGACCATTACCTCGATGTGGACTACGACCTCTCGCAGGTGCTGTTTGTGGCCACGGCTAACGTGATGCACACGATTCCCGCTGCGCTGCAGGACCGCATGGAAGTTCTTCGTCTGCAGGGATACACAGAGCAAGAGAAACTGGAGATAGCGCGCCAGTACCTCGTAAAGAAGCAGCGCCAGCAGACCGGCCTGAGCGAGAAAAATATTCTCTTCAAGGACGATGCGATTCTCGAGATCATCCGCTATTACACTCGCGAAGCCGGCGTGAGAAATCTGGAGCGCGAGATCGGCAACGTCTGCCGCAAGGTAGCCCGCAAAGTGGTGAAGGCCGGCGCCAAGCACAAGGAAGAGATCAGCGCCGAGAATATTCACGAGTACCTGGGCGTGGCCAAATATCGTGACTCCGAGGTGCACGAAAAGAGCGAGGTGGGCCTGGTGACCGGCCTCGCGTGGACCGAGGTGGGCGGCAGCATTCTGACTACCGAAGTGCAGGTGCTGGACGGCAAGGGCAAGCTCACCATTACCGGGCAGTTGGGCGACGTGATGCAGGAGTCGGCCCAGGCTGCGTTGAGCTACATCCGCGGCAAGGCGCAGGCGCTGGGACTGAGCCGTGAATTCTATCGCAATGTGGACTTGCATCTTCACGTGCCCGAGGGCGCGATTCCCAAGGACGGCCCTTCCGCCGGCATCACCATGGCGACGGCGCTCGCGAGTGCCCTGGCTAAGATTCCTGTGCGGCGCGACATTGCGATGACGGGCGAAATCACGCTGCGGGGCAAGGTGTTGGCCATCGGCGGATTGAAAGAGAAGCTGCTCGCGGCGTTGCGCGCAGGAATCTTTGAAACCATTCTGCCGCGAGCCAACGAGAAGGATGTGGCCGAGCTTCCTGACAACATCAAGAATTCGATGAAGCTGCACTTTGTGGACTCGATGGACGAAGTACTTGCACTTGCGCTTGAGAGCCCGTTGCCAGGCATCGCAAACCCGGAGACCGAAGTGCTGGCCGCAGTGCCGACGGCGGATATTTCGACGAATGTGCCGGCGCGGCAGTAATGCAATATACAACTCAGTTTCTCCTTTCTGCTCTTTCGGCTTCCCAGTTTCCTGCGCCGGATGTACCCGAGGTTGCGTTCCTCGGGCGGTCGAACGTGGGCAAGTCGAGCCTGCTGAATGAGCTGGTTGGCGAGAAGGCGGCCAAGGTTTCGTCTACGCCAGGGCGGACGCGGGCAATCAATTTTTTCGCTCTTCTCGATCAGAGTCAGCGGCGGAAACTGGTGTTTGCCGATCTACCGGGCTACGGCTACGCGAAGATTTCGAAGTCGATTTCGGCGGGGTGGTCGGAGTTCATCGATCCGTATCTGGCGATCCGCTCGACGCTGAAATTGTGCGTGTGCCTGGTGGACTCAAATGTGCCTGCGCAGAACAGCGACGCTCAGTTGTTCGATTGGCTGAGG
>CZKZ01000084.1_pt1 | contig 17168 bp, 15 predicted proteins | sample 1122171 | NCBI WGS metagenome assembly CZKZ01 (sample SAMEA3539301, study PRJEB10725) | soil metagenome | biome: tundra; feature: field; material: soil | place: USA | collected 2010-05 | depth 0.15 m
TGGCAAGATCGCTCTCAGCCGTTTTCGCCAGAAGCTCTCCGCGTGGCAAAAGGAGATTGCCGCGTGGGAAAGTGTCACGGCCGGGGCCGACTTTCTGTCCGCCTTTCCACATATAGGGCCGGCCTTGCGCCGGCCTTATGCTCATAACAGACCCCCGTGTCCGACTTCGCCCAAACCGTCAAGCAGCAGGCCGACATCGTCAAGGTGATTGAGGGGTACATTCGTCTGCGCAAGGCGGGGGCGCAGAACTACTCCGGACTCTGCCCCTTCCACAAAGAAAAGTCGCCATCGTTTTCCGTGCATGCCGTGCGGCAGTTCTATCACTGCTTCGGCTGCCAGGCCTCGGGAGATGTCTTCAGCTTTGTGGGCAAGATCGAAAATGTCGGCTTCCCTGAGGCTGTCCGCATCGTCGCGCAGAAGGTCGGCATTCCTCTGCCCAAGCGCGAATTCTCATCCCCGGAAGAAGCCGCCGGCGCGCGGATGCGTGCAAAACTTCTTGATCTGCACGAGGCCGCTACCGCGTGGTTCGAGGAGCAGTTGCGCGGGCCCGAAGGAGCCGTGGCGCGCGAGTACCTGGCCGGCCGCGGATTGACTCCCGAGGGCATCAAGACCTTCCGCATCGGTTACGCTCCAGACAGCTTCAACGCCCTGCGCGACCGTCTCAAGGGCATGGCCGATGACGAAACCCTGCGTGCCAGCGGGCTTTTCAGTTCAAAGGAGCAGGGCGACGGCGGCCACGGCCCAATCTACGACCGCTTCCGCAAGCGCGTCATGTTTCCCATTGCCAACGAGAGCGGCCGCGTAATTGCCTTTACCGCGCGCACCCTGGAAACGGGAGAAAAAGCCGGGGCTAAGTACATCAACTCGCCGGAAACGCCGCTCTACTCCAAGGGCCAGGTCCTGTTCAATATGGACAAGGCCCGAACGGCGATTCGCCAATTTGAGTTTGCCTTGCTCGTCGAAGGCCAGATGGACTGCATTTCGGTCTTCCTGCGCGGAATCCAAAATGTGATTGCCACCAGCGGCACGGCCTTCACCGAACAGCAGGTGGCTTTGCTGCGCCGCCACACTTCAAATGTTGTCGTCAATTTCGATCCCGACGCGGCCGGAAGCAATGCCGCCGAGAAGTCCATCGCGCTGCTCACTGAGGAGGGCTTCACCATTAAGATCGTGACCCTCGACGGCGGCCTTGACCCGGACCGTTACATCCGCGAGCGGGGCGTGGAGGCCTACACGGCAGCGATCCGCGATTCCCGGCGGCAGTCGGACTACCTGATCGAGCGCGCCCGGCAAATGTTTCCCGGCGCCAGCTCTGACCAGAAGGTAAAAGCCATGAACTTTCTGCTCCCGCACATCCGCCGCATGCCGGAAAAGCTGGCCCGCGACCAGTTTGCCGGGGATGCAGCGCAAAAGCTGGGTATCGACTCGGCCGTTCTCCGCGAGGAGCTTCGTCAGGCCGCGCTCCGCCGCCGTGACCACGTAGAGGTTCGTGCCGCAGCCCTTACCGAGGTGGAGCGGGTGCTTCTACGCGCCCTTGCCATCTCTGACCCGGAGAACGAACACTCGCGGCGCCTGGCTGCCCAGGCGTTGGCCGAGCAACCTACATGGTTTGAGCACCTTGGAACATTTCAGGCGTTGCAGGCCCTGGCCAATCGGCAGGCGCGAGACCCCATGGACGTGGTCGAGGACCAGGCCCAGCGGGCCCTGCTGGCAGAGGCGCTTCTGGCCGAGGTCAAGCCGCCCGAGGAGAATGAGGTGCAGAGTGCCGTCCAGGAGATCCAGGAGCGGGCGCTGGTAACCAGGCTGCGCGACCTCCGCTCCTTGATTGCCGAGGCTGAACGACGCGGCGATTTTGCCGAACTGGCCCTGCTGACCCAGCAAAAACTGGACCTGGACCGGGCTCTGCGGAAGTTGCACAACCACAGCGCCCCGCGGCCCTGAACGCTCCCTTCCAACTGGCCGAGAATGCCGCCTAAAATCGCCTGAATCGTGCGTCGAAATGACCCCCGCCGGCGTCTAATTATCAGAGAAGGGATCGGGTAGCACGCAAACCTCCCGGCTCTGGCTGGAAGACAGTTCCCCAGGGATCAAGGCTTTAGCAACGAATTATTGCTGGGGCCAACCGGGCGGAATGTGGTAATCTATTGATCTCTGTGAGGATGCGCGCCCCTTTGCCCCACACATGAGCTTCGGCTCGCGGGCTAACCAGGCGAAACCTGAAGCGCTGTCATCCTCTTCCGAGCAACTACCTGAAACCGCTACTTTTTTGCGGGTGACCGCAGATTTGTGTCCGTATGCATGCGGAGATTTCCTTTCGGAAATCTTTCTTTGCATGCCTGGGTCGGACCACGCACCGGCGCGCAATACGGTGCTGATTCTCGATTGCGCGGCTGCATGGCCAGGGATAACGCATCCCATAGGTAAGACATTCACGTCGGCGCGTCCACAAGGGAGCGGCGACTCAGAACGAAATCGGGCAGGACCCAGTTTCCTGGGCATGCCGTGGAGAGCAGGAAAAACTTGGCGATTGACGACAAATTCGAACACGACATTGACAACATCATCGAAGTGGGCAAAGAGAAGGGCTATCTCACCTACGGCGACGTGAATGACATGCTGCCGGAAGAGATTGGCTCAGGCGACGACCTCGACGATCTGATTACGACCATCGGTACGCAGGGCATCGATCTGCTTGACGCCCCGAAGTTTCCCGGCGACAAGGATTTTGAGCTTGAAGAAGGCGAAGATGTCGAGCTCGACCTGACCCCTGGGACACTGGAAAAAACCAACGACCCCGTCCGCATGTACCTGCGCGAGATGGGCACCGTGCCGCTGCTTACGCGTGAAGGCGAAGTCGAAATCGCCAAGCGCATTGAGCGCGGCCAGTTGCGCGTGCTCAAAGCCATTTCGCGTTCGCCCATCGTCATCCGCGAGATTGCTGCCCTCGGCGAAGACCTCAAGCGCGGCGTGCGCAACGTAAAAGAAGTAGTCATCTTCGACGAGGAGGAACTCACCGAAGAAGTGGTGCTGACCCGCGTCAAGGCCACAGTGGCTCGTATTGACACGCTGGTGAAGCACCAGAAGAAGATTCAGGCGTTTGAAGAGAAGCAGGTAGCCACAACCGCGTCCGCCAACAAGGCCAAGCTGAAAGAGGCGCGCCGCCTCCGCTGGATGATTGCCCGCGAGAAGGTCTTCATCTCTCGCATCGTGCGCGAGCTCAAGTACACCGCAATGGAGCGCAAGCGGCTGCTCGACAAGGTCAACAAGACTGTCGACACCATGCGCACGCTCGAGCGGCAGATTCGTTCGCTCGACCAGAAATTCGATGCCTCCAAGAGCGAAGAGCTCAAAAAGGAATACCGCCGCCAGCAGAAGAACTGCCGCGCCGATCTCGAAAAAATCGAAGGCGACGCCGGCGTATCCATTGGCGAGCTCAAGCGCACACAGCGCGAAATGATCCAGGGCGACATGGACGCCGAGCAGGCCAAGCGCGAGTTGATCGAAGCCAACCTGCGACTCGTCGTGTCCATCGCCAAGAAGTACACCAACCGCGGCCTCCAATTCCTCGACCTCATTCAGGAAGGCAACATCGGCCTGATGAAGGCTGTGGACAAGTTCGAGTATCGCCGCGGCTACAAGTTTTCGACTTATGCAACGTGGTGGATTCGCCAGGCCATTACCCGCGCCATTGCGGACCAGGCCCGTACGATCCGCATCCCGGTGCACATGATCGAAACCATCAACAAGCTCATTCGTACCAGCCGTCAGTTGGTGCAGGAGCTCGGTCGTGAACCCAGCAGCGAAGAAATCGCGCGCCGCATGGACATCCCTGTCGCCAAGGTCCGCAAGGTCCTCAAGATCGCGCAGGAGCCCATCTCGCTCGAAACGCCCATCGGCGAAGAGGAAGATTCGCACCTCGGCGACTTCATTGAAGACCGCCAGGCCGTCTCGCCCTCTGAAGCGGTCATCAGCGTCAACCTCAAGGAGTACACCTCGCAGGTGCTGCGCACGCTCACTCCGCGCGAGGAGCGCGTCATCAAGATGCGCTTCGGCCTCGAAGATGGCTCCGAGCACACGCTAGAAGAAGTGGGCCAGAGCTTCCAGGTCACCCGCGAACGCATCCGCCAGATTGAAGCCAAGGCGCTGCGCAAGCTGCGTCATCCTTCGCGCAGCCGCAAGCTGAAGGCCTTCGTCGAAGGCGTCAAAGAGATGTAGTTCCGGCTGAAGTTGAGCCGAAAACAGAGCCGCAGCCTTCGAAGGGGCTGCGGCTCTTTTGCATCCGCCCAGGCATTCAGATTCTTTTCAGGTTCACCTGTCATTCTGCAACCTGAATGATCGAGGTGAACTCCGTGCCCCATCCACTGTCCAACGCAATTCAACGCGTCGAAATCAATCTGAAGCTCCTAAGCAACGTCAAGCCGGCGGCACTGGTGATGTTGTTGTTCCTGCTACTTGCTCTTTTCTCAGCCGCAGCCCAGGAGTCAGTCAGCACAATCCCCGAAGCGCCGACCGTCGCCACTGCCCGACCGGCCGCTGAAGTCCAAAAAGCCCAAAGTCAGCCTCACAGTTCTGACACCGTGTCGTATTGGTATGGCGCCAACTACCGCATTCCCTTCGTACTGGTCCCCAACTCCGGCAACGCCGCCGACATAGCCCGCAATTCCGTCGAGTACACGCACGTTGGCTCCATCGGCATGTTGAACAACTTTGCCGACATGACGGTGAGCATGTCCGATATGTCCGAGCCGGCGGCTGCTGGCGGGTCCGGAGCAACGGAAGTCTACGTAATCCTGCGCGAAGGTATTGGCCTCAACGCACTCACGCATTCCAACACCTTCAAGAAGGGCCCCCTGCGCGATGTTGCGTTTGAAATGGGAGCGAATCTGGAGACAAAGAACTCCTCGTTCGCGCCTGCCGAGAGAACGCTCTACATAGGCCCGAAATTCGTCTTCGCCGTGCCAAAAGGCTTCTTCAATGTAGGCATGCACTTCCGCCAGGAGTGGAACCACGAGGGCGTCCTGGGGAAGGCCGAAGACTACACTCCAAATTTCAACATCGAACCAAACTGGATGCTGCCCTTCAGTATCGGCAAAGCGCACCTTGCATTCAGCGGCTTCGCGGAATACAACACTCCGAAGGGGAAGGATTCATTTGGAAGCGAAACCGTTTCTGAGTATCTGGTCCGGAGCGTGGTGGCACTCGACATAGGTTCGGTCCTAATGCACAAGCCGCAACTGCTCGACCTGAACGGAGGCCTCTGGTACTGGCACAATGAATATGGCAAGCCGGCCTCCGATCCAGGCGCAAAGCAGTTGACGCCGCTGGTCGGAATCACATTGCATCTGGGTGGCGGCGCGGCGCGTCACAACCCATGATCGGCTCGAGCAAAGCTGGCCGGTCTTCGAAAGCAGGGTGAAAGTGACAGACAAATCTAATGCCGCATTCAAAGCCGCCTTGACCATCCTCCTCGTTGAGGACGACAAGGAACTCGCCGGCTTCGTGCAGCAAGGCCTCGAAGACGAAAGTTGCATCGTCAAAGTCTGCCATGATGGCGGCTCAGGTCTGCGCCAGGCCGAGTTGCATGCCTTCGATATCATCCTGCTCGACGTAATGCTTCCCGTTCTGAATGGCTTCGAAGTCACCAAGCGTCTCCGCCTGCAAAATGTCCGTACGCCCATTCTGTTGCTCACCGCACGCGACGCGCCTGAAGACATAGTCAAGGGTCTCGATGCCGGCGCGGACGACTACCTCACCAAGCCATTTGATTTTGAAGTGCTCCTCGCGCGCGTTCGTGCGCGCACCCGCTCTGCCACCGGAAAGAACGCCGCCCAGATGCGTTTCGCCGACCTCTTTCTAGACGCCGAAAAACACGAAGCCGTGCGCGGTGGTCAGCGGCTTGAACTCACTCGAACAGAGTTCTCCATTCTCGAGTGCCTCATGCGCTCCGCCGGCCGCGTCGTCAAGCGCGATCGAGTCATCGACCTTGTCTGGGGAGACCGCGACGTAAGCGAGAACAATCTTGACGTCTTCATGCGTTTCCTGCGTTCGAAAGTCGATCGCCCGGGCCTGCCCCGTCTTCTGCATACCGAGCGCGGCGTCGGATACAGCATCCGGGAAGGATCAGATTGAAGAGCCTGACGATTCAACTTCGACTCACCGCATGGTATTTTCTCAGCCTCGCCGTCATCGTCGCCATCCTGGCTGGCGGCAGTTGGTTCGCCATGCGTGCCAGCATGTACCACTCCATCGACCGCGATCTTGAATACAGAATCGCGTCGGTTGTCCCCTTTATCCAAAGCCATTCACTCAAGAGTCGCGAGCCGATCACGAAGGCCTTCTCCAACTCGTCCGACTCGTCGGTCGTCGGCATGTTTGTGCAGATCACCGACGACGAGTCAAACATCCTCTACGAATCTGACGTGCTCAGGTCGCACGCGGTCCCCGTCATTCCGCCCGGCAGCACCGGCGGAGCCTTGTCTCTCAGCACTGCCGGCCACAGCGGCTGGCCGGTGCGGGTGGCCAGCAAACATCTCGTGGTGGACGGCGTCGGCCTCACGGTCCACATCGTCGAGCCCCTGCGCGATACGCTCAACGCGCTGCGGGAGTATGGGTTCTATCTGGCCGTGTTTGTCCCGCTCGCTCTGCTCATCACAACTTGCGCGGGCTATTTCATCAGCCGCCGCGCCCTCGCTCCTGTCGAGCAGATCAGAAACCAGGCCGAAGCAATCGATCCTGCCGACCTCACCACGCGTCTCCAGGTTCCCCCCACTGAAGATGAGCTTGCCCGCCTGGCACGAACCCTCAACGCCATGCTTGCGCGCATCGAGGCCGGGTTTCGTTCCATCGAGCGATTTACAGCCGACGCCTCGCACGAACTCCGCGCCCCACTGGCACTCATCATCACTGCCGGCGATGTCTCCCTTCGCCGCGAACGTTCTCGCGAAGAGCTGGCAGAAGTGCTGCGCAAGGTTGTGCGCGAGGCGCGCCGCATGTCCAAACTCGTTGAAGATCTGCTCGCCCTCGCTCGTGGAGACGCGCATCGGGCAAGTGCAAATCCGGCCCCGGTCGACATTGCAGAAATCCTTCGCGAGCTTTGCGCCGAACTCGCGCCTGCAGCCGGCGCCAGGGGTCTTGAAGTCGTCTCCACTCTTCCCGATCGCGCGGTTGGCGTCCTAGGCGAAAGCGCGGAACTGCGCCGGCTTTTTCTTATCCTCATGGATAACGCGATCAAGTACACCGAGGCGGGAACCATCGCGGTCACCGTCAACCACGCGGATCGTTTCGTCCGGGTAACGGTCGAAGATACAGGCGTCGGCATTGAGCAGTCCGCACTGCCGCACGTCTTCGATCGTTTCTGGCGCGCAGACAAGGTGCGCTCGCGTTCCGAAGGTGGTGCGGGCCTCGGTCTTTCGCTCGCCTCGCAAATCGTCCAGCGCCACGGCGGCACGATATCGGTAGAGAGCGAACTCGGCCGCGGCAGCAGATTCATAGTAGAGCTTGCACCAACCGTATTGCCCTAGGGAACCTCTGAACAAGTCGATGCTTTGAAAGGGCACGGCTTCAGCCGTGCCGCAACTGCCGCAAAATCAACTTGGCTTTAGCCCCTGAGGGAAGGCTCGACGCGCAATAGAACTTAATCAGAGGTTCCCTGGACCCATCGCTCAACACCCTTTCTTTTTATGCCCGTGCCCCATCCATGCGACTTCTTTCCGTCGCATGGGTGGGATACGACCAAGCCCAACCAGCCCGTTCATCAAGAATGGCCGGGTGCCCCAGGTCTCGCTTCTGAGACCTGGAATATTACACGCCAAACACCCTCAAAAATCGCATTGCCAGCAAAATCGAGCAAATACGCGCATTTTGCACGTACATGCCCGCGAAAAATGCGCCCCAAGCCTATCAAATAAATGGCATTAACCCCAAAACGCAAATTCCTCAAAATCGCCCTTTTTTGAGCCCCTCAGCGGCCGAAAACACCCCTTCTGACCCCGAATAGGCTGCTCAGAAGGTTACAAATCACCATCCGCTCTGCGAATTGTCCAATTTTGTCGGAATTTTGTGTATCTACGCATCCACATTTGCGCCTGCTCTCGCGGGCCAAAGGATTACTCAAGAGTCAACATCCGGTGCGCCGCCTTTGCCTGCCAGCCGCTCGGCTATAATCGCGAGTTGATCCCGCATGAGCATGCAGCCGCGCGGCTATTTTCCTGCCGCTTGCCGTGGCTGTTTTGCTTCGTGCGATTGAAAGGTGAACTCATCTATGAAAAACATCACGCGCCGTCAGTTTGCTCAGGGAGTGGCCGCAACCGCCGCCACACTCGCCACAGCCTCGCTTCCGAAACTCGCATTCGGCCAGCTTCATCCCGTCAGCCGGGAATTTCCCAAGGGCTTCCTCTGGGGATGCGCCACGGCGGCCTACCAGATTGAAGGCGGGGCAAAGGATGACGGGCGCGGGGCGTCGGTCTGGGACACCTTCTCGCATACGCCGGGAATCACCGTGAACGGCGACACAGGCGACGTGGCCGACGACTCCTACCACCTGTACAAGGACGACGTGAAGCTGCTCAAGAACTTGGGCGTGAGCACCTATCGCATGTCGATCTCCTGGTCGCGTGTCTTTCCCACCGGCAAGGGCCAGCCCAATCCGCTGGGGATGGACTACTACAACCGCGTCGCTGACGAGCTTCTGGCCAACAAGATTACGCCGTACATCACGCTCTTCCACTGGGATCTGCCGCAGGCGCTGGCGGGCGGCTGGCAATCGCGCGATACGTCAAAAGCATTCGCCGATTACGCCGCTTACGTCACCAAACACCTCGGCGACCGCGTGCATCACTGGATGACAACGAACGAGTTCGCCTGCTTTACCGACCTTGGTTACAGGGATGGCAAGTTCGCGCCCGGCCTCAAGCTGCCCGCCGCGCAGGTGAACCAGGTGCGTCATCACGGTATCCTCGCGCACGGGCTTGGAGTGCAGGCCATTCGCGCCAACACTCCCAGTGGGACGCAGGTGGGCCTGGCGGAAAATGCTAACGTCTACGTGCCCATGATCGAGAGCCCGGAGCACATTGAAGCCGCCCAAAAGGCCACCCGCAACGAAAACGCTCAATTCCTGACCACGCTGATGGAAGGCAAGTACACCGACGCCTACCTGGCGCGCGAAGGAGCCAATGCGCCCAAGGTGGAGCCCGGCGACATGGCGGCCATCGGCAGCAAGCTGGACTTTGTCGGCCTGAACGTCTACTCAGCGGACTACGTAAGTGCCGACGGCTCAGCCCAGGGATATGCGATTGTGCCGCGCCCTGCGTCGTATCCGCACATGACCTCGCCCTGGATCAACGTCACCCCCGAGTGCACCTATTGGACGATCCGCAACGTGAGCGACCTCTGGCATCCGCCCGCTATCTTCATCACTGAGAATGGCTGCTCCTCCGACGACGCGCCGAACGCCTCCGGCCACATTGAAGACACCGACCGAGTGATGTATCTCCGCAACCACATCACCAACGTCCACCGCGCCGCCGAAGAAGGCTACCCAATCAAGGGCTACTTCCTCTGGAGCCTGATGGACAACTTCGAGTGGTGCGACGGCTACAGCAAGCGATTCGGAATTCATTATGTGGACTTCAAGACCCACACGCGTACGCCAAAGCGCAGCGCCCAATGGTATCGCGAAGTCATCGCGAAGAATGCAGTGGAATAGCAAGCGGCAGCGAGCTGTAGACCGGCTTTGAAAGGGCACGGCTTTAGCCGTGCCGCACAACGTCAATGAAATCAATGGGCTTTAGCCCCCGAGGGAAAGCCCCATGGTCTACGCAATTTCCGAATCCGCTTTAGCCTCGGCATAGTTCAGGAATTGGTAGGCCGGGGTTTTAACCCCGGCATAAAACGCAAATAGAACAGCGTGGGCTTCAGCCCCTGAGGTATGCTTTCCGGGCTTTTTGCTGACCATCAAAACGAGGAAGAAATGGGAAAGATCTTCATCGCAGCCCTGGCCGCTCTATCGCTGTCCATCGCTGCTCAAGCCACCACGTTCCATGTTGCCACCAATGGCAGCGATGCTAACCGAGGCACTGAAGCGGCTCCATTCCGCACCATTCAGCATGCGGCCAACCTCGCCCAGCCGGGTGATGTGATCTCGGTGCACGAGGGCTTCTACCGCGAGCGCGTCAGCCCTCCACGCGGAGGCACATCGACGCGAATCGAATCGTCTACCAGGCTGCGGCCGGCGAGAAGCCTGTAATCACCGGCGCTGAGCCAGTGGGGAACTGGGTCAAGGTCCAGCCGGATGTCTGGAAGACCACAATCCCCAACTCCTTCTTTGGTGCCTTCAATCCCTACAGCGATCTCATCCACGGCGACTGGTTCAATCCACTCAGTCGCCAGCATCATACCGGCGCGGTCTACCTTCGCGGCAATTGGCTCACGGAGGCGGCCAGCCTCGACGAAGTGATGAAGCCCGTGGAGAGTGCCGCGCTCTGGTTCGGCCAGGTGGATAGCAAGAACACCACGATCTGGGCGCAGTTCAAGGGCATCGATCCCAATCAGCAACCGGTCGAAATCAATGTGCGGCAGACGGTGTTCTATCCGCAAAAGACAGGCATCAATTACATCACCGTGCGCGGCTTCACGCTTGAGGATGCGGCCACCCCGTGGGCGCCGCCTACAGCTGAGCAGATCGGCGTCATCGGCACACATTGGAGCAAGGGCTGGATCATCGAGAAGAACCTGGTCCGCAACTCCATTTGCTCCGGCATCTCTCTCGGCAAATACGGCGACCAGTGGGATAACACGTCCGCAAACACCGCCGAAGGCTACGTAAAAACCATCGATCACGCCTTAGCAAACGGCTGGACTAAAGAAAACATCGGCCACCACGTTGTCCGCAATAACACAATTACGGATTGTGGCCAGGCAGGCATCGTCGGCAGCATGGGCGCAGCGTTCAGCGAAATCACGCATAACACGATTCGCGACATTCACATGCGGCGATCGTTTACTGGTGCGGAGATGGCGGGCATCAAGTTTCACGGCGCCATTGACGTTAAAATCTCGCACAACCGCATTTACCGCACTTGTCGCGGGCTCTGGCTGGACTGGATGGCACAAGGCACGCATGTCTCTGAAAATCTCTTCTATGAGAACGATGAGGACGTGTTTGTCGAAGTTGATCATGGACCTTTCATTCTTGACAACAATCTTCTGCTCTCGTCACTGTCGCTTACAGACAATTCTCAGGGTGGCGCTTACGCACACAACCTATTCGCCGGCGCCATCAAAATGCTTCCATTCGACAGCCGTCAGACGCCGTTTCTCAATGCGCATTCGACAGCGGTTGGGGGATATCACGACAACCCGCGTGGCGATAACCGCTACTACAACAATATCTTCGTGGAGCGTGCAGACTTGAGCGTCTACAACAATGTTCCGTTGCCAATGATGATGGAGGGAAACGTATATCTTGCGGGTGCGAAACCTTCGGGAGACGAGAAAAATCCAATCGCCAAGCCCGGTTTTGATCCGGGTATTCAACTCGTCTCAAAACCGGCCGGCCTCTATCTTGAAATCAAATTTGAGAAGGCATGGACCGATGAAAAGACGCGCAAACTAGTGACCACTGCGCTGCTGGGCAAGGCAGTCATTCCCAATCTTCCGTATGAACTGCCAAACGGCTCGCCGATTCGCATTGACGCCGATTACTTCGGCACGAGCAGGAGTGAATCGAATCCAACTCCGGGACCGTTCGAGCGTCCCGGGCAGGGTGATTTGAAAATCAAGGTGTGGTGAGAAAGTCGAAGTTCGTTCGCCCTTACAGTTCGAAGCCCGCAAGTTCTCGCTGCGCGCGATCTAGATCTTCCGGTACGCCGATGTCGAGAAAAAATCCTTCGACTTCGTATGCAAGGGGAGCAAGCCGCCCAATCTGCGGGGCCAGGAAATCTACTTCAACGGAGAACTTTTCCGGCAGAGTTGACGGCCATGGCATTTCTCTTTGCAGAACGTATGCACCCGCGTTGATGAAGCCGGGACCTGTGCGGCCCTTCTCCTGAAAGCCGACAATGCGCTTTCCTTCGACGAGCACTCCGCCATAGCGAGACACATCAGGGCGGCGCGTGATTGCCATTGTCAACGGGGCATGTTCGGCGACATGGAAGCGCATCATGGCTGCGTAATCGGCCTGCAGAAACGTGTCGCCATTCAGCACGAGGACATTTTCTTCCAATGCTTGAGACAAAGTCTTTCGGATCGCGCCTCCGGTGCCGAGAGGAACATCTTCGATCACGTAGTCGAGCGGCATTCCGCGGAAGGACTCGCCAAAGTGATTCTGAATCACTGTATGGAGATGGCCCACGGATAGCAGCGCGCGCGTGCAGCCATCGCGCTTGAGCTGGTTCAGCAGGATCTCAAGAAATGGCCGGCCGGCCACCGGCGCCATGACTTTGGGAATTCCGTCGAGCTTCGACGCGAGGCGCGTTCCGAGGCCGCCGGCGAGAACTATCGCTTCCATTGCAGGCTATTCCTTCGGCGCGGCGGCAGCGCCGAGATCGGGGCCGAAATAATGCTGCTCCACGATCATGCAGAAGATGTGTTCGAGAGCCAATTGAGCCTGCTGTATGTACATGGTCACATCGGAGGGAATGCGAATGCAGTAGTCGCACAAGGGCGGCATGCCGCCGCCGGTTCTTCCGCAGAGGCCGATGGTAGTAATGCCCATTTGCTTTGAAAGCTCGAGGGCGCGCAGCACATTGGGCGAGGTGCCTGAGGTAGAGATGGCAACGAACACATCGCCGGTCTGGCCGAGCGCTTCAATCTGGCGGGCAAAGACACGCTCGTAGCCATAATCGTTGCTGACCGCCGTGAGAATGGAGGAGTTGGTCGTAAGCGAGATGGCGCGCATCGGGGGCCGGTCATCGCAAAGGCGGCTGACAAACTCTGTGACCAGGTGCTGCGCATCTGCTGCGCTGCCGCCGTTGCCGGCAACCATCAACTTATGTCCGGACTTCAATGCAGACGCGGTTGCCTTGGCCGCTTCTTCCAGCGTGGTGTGGAGTGCGGAGTCTGCCTTTACAGCCTCGAGAACGGCCAATCCCTCGGCCAGTTTCTTTTGTATCAGATCGCTTATGGCACCCTCCATGCCTGCACTCCTCCGACCGTGAAGTGACACCCGTAGGCCATGCCCCCATCGTGATTAGCGCGCAGGGCGTCTGCCACTTTGTCCTTATGGATGGGGTCAGTCAGGAAGATCATGAACCCGCCGCCGCCCGCCCCGGAGATCCTGGCGCAATGCGCACCGGCCGAGAGGGCGCTGGCGTACAGGCGCTCGATGTGTTCGTTGGTAATCTGGCTCGCCATGCGCTTCTTTGATTCCCAACTGCTGCGCATCACCTCATGCAAGCGATGAAAGTCTCCGCGAAGCAGGCACTCCTTCATGCGAAATGCCTCTCCCTTGACTGAATGCATCGCCTCCAGTGCCAGCGAATTCCTGTCGCGTACGTTGCGCGACTGTTCCTCGATGATGTCCGCAGAGGTGCGCGAATTTCCTGTGTAATAGAGCAGCAGTGAGGCTTCAAGTTCCGAAACGACCCAGTCTTTCACGCGCAGCGGGTTCACGAGCACGCGGCCGTTCTGGCCAAACTCCATGAAGTTGAAGCCGCCAAAAGCAGCGGCGTACTGGTCCTGCTTGCCGCCTTGCAGTCCGGCTTCAACGCGCTCGATGACAAAAGCCATGTGTGCCAGTTCGTAGTCGCCGAGCGGGAGATTGAGCCATTCCACATAGGCCGCCAGCATGGCTACTACGAGCGTGGACGACGAGCCCAGGCCAGAACCAGCTGGCACGTCAACACGCGTGCTCATGCGCAGGCTGAGTGGTTTGCCGCCATTGAAGTTGCGAACAACGTGATTGTAGACGGCCTTGAACAGATCGAGGTGGCCATCGTTCGGAAGTACTGCCTGCGCGGGGTAGGAGACGCTCTCGTTCTGGTCGGCAGAGACAAACTCGATGGTGTTGGTCTCCAGAGGTTCAAGGGCCGCGTAGGCATAATAGTCGATGGTCGCGTTGAGAATCGCGCCGCCGAATTCATCGCAATAAGGAGAAACGTCTGTGCCGCCACCGGCCAGTCCTAGACGTAACGGCGCTCTGGAACGAATCAACATAAGGTGTGCACTGCAAAGCCAATAGTAATTGTTGAATGCAGGCAATAGAAACCGGCATCAACGAGTTGGAAGCTATTGAAGAAACCTGGGCACATTCACAAATGCGGCAAGTCGGCCCACGCTGCACCAGGGTTAGCAAGTTAGCGCAAGACACTGGCCGGGTGCATTCCTACTTGCTCAATTGCTTTACGAAGAAGTCGGCCATGATGTGGTTGGCTTCGATTGCTTCGGGCAACTTGGAGTCGTACCAGAAAGCGTGGGTGAGCGCGTCGAAGACCACCAGCCGCGCATCCACGCCTGCGTTAATGTAGGCGCGGTGCAGGTTGACGGTGCCGCTCAGCAGCAGGTCACGGCCACTGGTGACAAAGAGTGTTGGTGGCAGGCCGTGCAGATCAGCGTAGATGGGAGAGAGCACAGGATCGCGAGGATCGGTGGTGGTCATATAGTCGTTGTTGTGCGACCCCGGTGTCGGCGGGTCCAGGTGACCAGAAAGGCCGCGCAGTGAATACAAAGATGCCGAGTCTCCAGCGCGTGCAAAGTCGCCCATGCCGCTGAAAATGCCCAGCGCCGCCGGCAAGGGCAAACGCAGTTGCTTGAGCTTGACGGCGACTTCGGCGGTTAGAATGGCGCCCGCCGAGGTTCCATAGAGGACGATGTGATCCGGCTTGTAAGTCTTCAGCAGTTCCTTGTAAACGGCTACTGAGTCATCGACGGCGGCGGGAAAGGGGCTTTCGGGTGCCAAGCGGTAGAGCACCGCAACGACTTTGATTTTGGTGTAGCCGGCAATCGGAATTGACTCTGTGTAGGATCCTGAGTCGGAGTTGAAGCCTCCGCCGTGCAGGTTGAGCAACACCTTGTCGCGATTGGCTTCAGGCATTCCGTCCGGCGTGACAATGCGTACCGGAACGCCGGCAATTTTGTCCTCGACAAGCTGGTTGGGGCAGAGCTTGCTCCAGGCCACTCGGGTACCGGCGGTATAGGCGTCAGTATGGGTGCGGCGTTCGGCAAGCGACTCGGGCGTGCCCTGGTCGGGCGTCGCGCGGCCAAGTATCTGCTGCGCTTCGGGGCTGATGGTGGCTGGCACAGGGACCACCCGCGTAACGTGCGCAGTGCCGGCGGCGTCGATGTAGCTTGTGTCGCGATTGGGCGCTTCGGTTGCGGTTGTTGGCGCCGGAGCAGGCTGCTGCGCTGCCAGCGCTGCTGATGCAAGAAGAAGGAAAAGAGCGGCGTAACGAGGCGTGATGTGCATAGAAACTATTCCTCCGTTTGATTTTCATCCAGGTTCGAACTCCCCGGACAGGCCTCGTCCACAATAGCAGGAACCCCCACTCCATTTCGGTTTGTGGATCTGTACACCTGCGCGGCGGCGTTCGCAGTCAGCTCTGCCTTACTTCGCCAGTTCCTTCACCATGAAATCCGCCATGATGTGACTGGCCTCAATTGACTCGGGGAGCGATGCGTCGTACCAGAATGCGTGCGGCAGTGCGTCAAAAACCACCAGCCTCGCGTCCACTCCGGCGCGCAGGTAGGCACGTTGCAGATTGGCGGTGCCGCTCAGCAGCGCGTCCCGGCCGCTTGAGATAAACAATGCCGGCGGCAACCCATGCAGATCTGCATAGATTGGCGAAAGAACGGGATCTTTGACGTCGGTAGAACCCACGTAATATGCGTCGTGCACGCTGCCGTCGGGAGGATCGAGATGTCCGGCGAATCCGCGCAGCGTATAAATCGACCAGGAATCCCCCATGTGCGCGAAGCTGTCCAGGGAGCTGAAGATGCCAAGAGCCGCAGGCATCGGCAGGCCCAGTTGCTTGAGCTTGACCGCAATTTCGGCCGTAAGCGCGGCCCCAGCCGAGGTTCCATAAATAACGATGTGGTTCGGCTTGTAGCTCTTCAAAAGCTCCTTGTAGACGGCCACTCCATCATCCACGGCAGCAGGGAATGGATGCTCCGGTGCAAGCCGGTAGAGCACCGCGACCACTTTCATCTTCGTGTATCCGGCAATCGGAATCGACTCGGCAAACGACCCCGAGTCAGCGTTGAAGCTGCCCCCATGAAGATTGATCAGCACCTTGTCGTTGTTTTCCTTGGGCATTCCATCCGGCGTTACCACATGCACCGGAACTCCAGCGATGGTTTGGTCCACAATTGTGTTTGGGCAAAGCTTGCTCCATTCCGCTCTCTGCCGTACGCCCACTTCGTCCATGCGGCTGCGGCGCGCCTCCAGCGGTTCCGGGGGAGCCTCGTCCGGCACTATGCGGCCGATCGACCTCTGTGCTTCCGGGCTCAGGTCCGCCGGCAGCGGCACAACCCGCGTAATGTGCGCGGTCCCCTGGGCATCGATATAACTAGTGTCTCTGTTGGGCGCCTGGGCCGCCGTGGTCGGCTGCGGGGCCGGCTGCTGCGCAGCCAACGCAACCGTGGCCGCAAATAGAACGAACGTATATCGGCTAGGCTTGAAACTCATTCGATTGGCTCCTGCATAGCGGGACTTGCTCAATTGGAGTGGTCCGCAATGGGCGAACTTCACCCCGTCAACCATAACTAGAAAGTGTAACGGCGTCCACCGCTGTCTGGACTTTGCAAGGCCACATCAAACTGCAGTGGTGACGGATGCAGCTGAGCCGCAGATAATTTCTCGGAAGTCGAATAGACAACAAAGGGGAGCGATTACACTCCCCTTACACAAAAGGTAATTTGGGCCGGCTGTCTGGCTTGGCGGTATGGAACCGCCTTGCTGAGTGCCTTGCGGGACAGGAATGCTATGGCGAATAGTGATGGTGTCGTCTCCGATCAGTACGTCTTTCACGACCAGCCGTACAATTCGCTGACGTTCAATGATACTCAGCGTATCAGCAGTTCCGTGCAGGCGGTCGAGAAACGCCATAAGGGTCTCCGCCAGGCGAAGGAAGGCCGCCCGATCGTTGGCCTGGTCAGCGATTGCCTGCAACTCGGCGCGCAGCGCCAGTTCGCGCTGGCGCAGTGCAGGCATACGCTCACGTAACTGCTCGATGGAG
>CZKZ01000155.1_pt1 | contig 17151 bp, 11 predicted proteins | sample 1122171 | NCBI WGS metagenome assembly CZKZ01 (sample SAMEA3539301, study PRJEB10725) | soil metagenome | biome: tundra; feature: field; material: soil | place: USA | collected 2010-05 | depth 0.15 m
AGTGATGGATCGGCTGTTGCGCAAGTTTGAGAGCGCGCGCAAGTTGGTTCCGGCGCCGGTGGTGGTGAAAAACGGTGCCTCGAAGGTTGGTTTCATTGCATACGGCACCACGGATTTCGCGCTGCGCGAGAGCATGGACCAGATCAAAAAGGAATACGGGAAGGAAGTGGATTACATGCGCATTCGGGCTTATCCGTTTGCGCACGAGATTCACGACTTTGTGGCCTCGCACGAGCGCGTGTACGTGGTTGAGCAGGACCGCGACGCACAACTGGCAAGCCTGCTGAAGCTGGATCTTCCGGCAGAGCAGGTGGCGAAACTGCGCAGCATTCTGAACTACAACGGATTGCCTGTAGACGCCCGCACCATTACTGAAGAGTTTGCAACGAAGGAGGGCCTCTAATGGCAACCGCAACCCCAACTCCAAAAGTGAACCACATCGGCCTTCCGGTTATTGAATATCGTGGCGGCAAGAGCACGCTGTGCGCCGGCTGCGGCCACAACGCAATCTCCGAGCGGATTATCGACGCCATGTACGAGATGGGCGTGCAGCCGGAGCGGGTGATGAAGATGAGCGGCATTGGCTGTTCGTCGAAGAGCCCGGCCTACTTCATGAACCGCTCGCACTCGTTCAACAGCGTGCACGGGCGCATGCCTTCAGTGACGACCGGAGCGGTGCTGGCCAACCACACCATGATGGCTCTGGGCGTTTCCGGTGATGGCGATACTGCGTCAATCGGCATGGGGCAGTTTGTTCACCTGATGCGGCGGAATCTGCCGATGATTTACATCATCGAGGATAACGGCGTTTACGGGCTGACCAAGGGACAGTTTTCAGCAACGGCCGACATTGGCTCGAAGCTGAAGACTGGGGTCATTAACGACCTGCCGGCCATCGATACTTGCGCGCTCGCGATTCAGTTGGGAGCAACGTTTGTGGGCCGTTCGTTTTCCGGCGACAAGAAACAGCTGCTCTCAATGCTGAAGGCCGCAATTGCGCACAAGGGCACCGTGATGCTTGACGTAATCAGCCCTTGCGTGACCTTCAACGACCACGAAGGCTCGACCAAGAGCTACAAGTTTCTACAGGAGAATGACGAGCCAATTAACGAGATCGGATTTGTGGCGAGCTTCGACGAGATTGAAGTGGACTACGACTCCGGGCAGGTGTACGACGTGCAGATGCACGACGGCTCAAACTTGCGGCTGCGCAAGCTGCTAGAGGACTACGACCCGACCGATAAGGCGAACGCGGTACGTACCCTGATGGAGGCGCAGGAGAAGGAAGAGATTCTTACGGGCGTCTTCTTTATCGACACGCAGAAGCCGACGTTCATCGACCTGCTGAACGTGGTGGATGAACCGCTGGGCACGCTGCCGGAGTCGCTGACACGGCCTCCGAAGTCGGCGCTGGATAGCTTGATGGCAAACCTGATGTAAGTCTCTCAAGTCTCGGGCGCGAGCAATGTGCTCGCGCCTGAGACATTAAATTTCCCAATAATCGAATAGCAACATTCGCGGATAGTAGAGTCCGGCGCGGACAGGTGCGCTTGTGCCGTGCAGATTGCGCAGGACTTCAGCGTAGGCGAGGAGCTGCGGCGCAAATGTTGTGCGCAGCTGGGGGAGAGCCGCAACCGGGTCAGGGGAGTCGGCGTGGGTTGTTTTGTAGTCGATGATCCACCAGGATTCGTTTCCTGTGGAGAGTGGTGTGGGGTCGGCGCGGAAGACGCGGTCAACTTGCACGGTGTGGAGACTGCCGGCGACGATTCCAGTCCAGCGGGCTTCGCTGGCGTCATCGATGTGTGGGGAGAGGATCCAATTGCCGATTGGGTCATGGGTGGCGTCGATGGCGATTCGGAGCGCTTCAGTGGCGATGGCAGCGGCCTTGGTGGGGTCAATGCCAGCTGCGCGGACTTGCGCAGCGATGCGGGGTTGGTATTGCCTGATTGAGGCGCGCGTGGCGTCCCAGTCGTTGGATTTGTGGAGGCGGGCAAAGATTTCGAGGAGCGTGTGGACGGCTGTGCCCAATGCGCGGGAGAGCAGGCCGCCTTCGTGGCGTTGATAGAGGTTGTCAGCGTCCACGCCGACAAGTGGTTCCGCCTCGGCTGACGCGGTGGAGTGTTCAGCCTGCACGGGACGGAAGTTTGGCGGGAGTCGGTGAAGCAGCGTTGGCGTGAGCGGAGCTGGCATTACGAGCAGGTTGCTCTCGGCCGAAGCGGCGAGGGATTCAATAATGGATGGCACTGCGCCGGGTTCAGCGCTGATTGCTTTCCATGCGTCGAAACGGTTCTCGATTTCAGCTTGCAGCGCGGGCCACGCAGTGGCGAGCAGGCTGTCTTTTGGCTCGGCGAGGATCCAGTCGCCACTCTTGTTCCTTCTGCAAGCCGGCTGGGCGAAGAGGTGCAATTCGTCGCGGGCGCGGGTTGCAGCTACATAGAGGATGCGGCGGGTCTCCTGCGACTCGCGTTCACGATAGACACGGTCGACCCACTGCTTGGTAGTGCCGCGGTCGGAGCCCTTAGATTGCAGCGGCGCTACAAGAAATTCGGTGATCTCTTCAGAATTCTCCAGTTCACCTGAGAGATCGTCTGGCGGAAGTCCGCGCTCGAGCCAGGAGAGTAGCTTGATCTTCCCCCGGCCGGAGCGAGCCTGAAGCTCGGGGATGATGACTACTTCGAATTCGAGCCCCTTTGATTTGTGAATGGTCATTAACTGGACGCCACAGTCGCTGCCCGCGGAGGGATCGGGCTGCGCGGTGAGGCTGTCGAGAGCGGAGTTGAGCGCGGGGCCGAGCAGGTCTTGTTCGCCATTGGGGAGGCTGTCAAGGCACTGCCACAGCAGGTCGAGATTTACACGGGCGGTGCTATCGACGCATTGCGGGCCACCTAGTCGAAGCCAGACTTGCTCCATCCATGTGCCGAGGGATGCGGTGGGCTGGCCGAAGCGCAATCCGGGGACGACGGCGAGGGCATCGCGAACGCGCTCGGCGGCCAAACGGCCATCGTTGCTGAGTAGATGAAAACGCTCGGAGAGCAACTCCGGGATGGGCCGAGTGAGGAGGTCTGCGTCGTCGGCGCTGGCGAGGGTGTGGAGGTCACTAAGCGAAAGGCCACACCAGGGGGCGCGGAGTACGCCGAGCCAGGCTACTCGGTCGAGTGGATTGAGGGCGGCTCTTGCGAGGGACAGCGCATCGAGGACCTCGGGGCGGGCGGAGAGCTTTTCCAGATCGACGGCGCGGAAGGGGATTGCCGCTTTGCGAAGGGCCAGGGCGATTGGAGCGAGCGCGTTGCGAGTGCGGCCGAGGATGGCGATTCGATATTTATCACCTTTGGTGCGGGCTGCGTTCATGCGGTCCATGTGGCTGCGGATTAAGGCGACCATCTCTTCAATTTGGGCAGTGCGTGGCACCTCGTTCTCCGCGGCAACTTTTGCGGTATTTGATTTTGCGCGAGGGAGTTGAGGGGTAAAATTGATGTGAAGCTTGAAGGGTCGATCAGGCGCGGATTGGGCGTCGCGCTCGGGTTCAGCGGACGAGAAAGTAACGCCGCTGCCGTCGTTCGCTGCGAAGACCTGGGTGAAGATCCCGTTGAGCTCTTCGACGAGCGGCCTTGCGGTGCGGAAGTTGGAGATTAGGCTGACAGGGTCGAATAGGAGCGGGTCGGTGTTAGGAATTTCCAGACCGGCTTCGCGGACGCGCGGGAAAAGCTCCGCATCGGCGTCGCGGAAAAAGTAGATGGACTGCATGGGGTCGCCGACTACGAAGCAACTGCGGCCTTCGCGCTCGGGCCACGCGGCGATGAGGCGGCGGAGTAGTTCGTGCTGGCGTCGGCTGGTGTCCTGAAATTCATCGACGAGGATGTGGTGGATGCTGTCACCGACAGAAATGGCGGCGTCGGTGGGCAGGCCGTCGGAGCCCTGGAGCACATTTTGGGCGATCTGTGCGACCTCGATGTAGTCGACCGCGCCGGCTTCGGCGAAGACGACACGAAGTTGGGCGGCGGCATTGCGAAGCAGGGTGAAACAGGCCCGGACGATCTGCCAATCTTCATCGGTGTAGCGGGCGGGGGGCAGGGTGCGGACGGCGGCCAGGGCGAATTCGAGATTAGGGACGGCGGAGAGACGCTGAATCAGATCGAGGATTCTTGCTTTCTCGCCTTTGCGATCGGATGGGAAGCCAAGGCGCTTGTCCACTGTCCTACGAAACTTACAGTCGAGGGTGAGCAGGAGATCAGCCAGGCAAATGTGGGCCCGATATGCCTCGTCGAAAGTGTCGGGATTTGCGATGTCCGAGGGAAAATCGGGGAGTTCGGCAAGTGTCTGGAAGAGGGCTGCCGCGCCTTGTTCGCAGGCAAAGCGGGCCAGCCTCAGCGCTTCGTCACGGGAGCCGGGGACCTGGTCGAGAAGGTGGCTTAGTTCGGTGAGCGATTGCAGAATGGCTTTGGCGAAAGGGCGCTCGAGCTTGTCGCGAAGTACTTCCCAATCCTGCTCGCGTTCGAGGACAAAACCATGCATCCAGCGGTCACGATTCTTGAGCATCTCGACGAGCAGGGTTTCCATCTCCTGCCAGTTGTTATCGCGCCACAGAAGCAGAGACTCGATGGCAGCGCGAAGATTCAGATCGGCCTTGTCGATCTCATCGAGGGTCTGGCGGGCTGCGCGGCGATAGAGCTCATCCGGCTGCTCGTAGATGCCGAGTCCATCGCCGAGACCGGAGAGCAAAGGTTGTTGGAGTGCGAGGTCACGGCAGAACGAGTCGATGGTGGAGATGCGGAGTTGGGCGGGTTGGTCGAGGAGATTCCAGTCGAGAATTTGCGAGTGATTAAGGGCGCGACGAGCGAGGGACTCCATGGAAAACGCGTCAGTAGCGGGCGCAGCATCAGTTGTGCTGGCGGCCTCTTCCAGTTTGGAGAGGATGCGGTGGCGCATTTCAGCGGCGGCGGCCTTGGTGAAGGTGATGGCTACGATCTGGCCGGGGTCTTCCACTTGCGTCAAGAGACAGAGAAAGCGGCGGGTGAGCAGATCGGTCTTGCCGGAGCCGGCGGGGGCCTGAACGAGGATGGAGTTGGTGGGATCGAGGGCGCGCTCGCGCTGGGTCTGATCGGGCGGAGGAGTCTTGGCCAAGGGCTTACTCATCGGCGGCCTCCGCGTCGTCTTCACCTGACTCCTCTTCGAGATCGAGCAGCGCGCGATTTTCCGCGATGCGACACAGGCTTTCAAGGCCGCAATGCTCACAGGTCCTGGGATAATCACGCGGGTCTACTTCGGCGCGGCCAGAGAGGAAGTCTTTGGCCAACTGCTCTATGTAATCTCTCCAGTCAATGAGTTGTTCCACGGAAAGACTGCTTCTGACGAGACTGCTTGTGGTTTTCAGGCTGGGAAGCAAAGTGGCTTTTGCATCGCCGACATGGCCGGCGAAGCCCGAATTGCCGCGGAGTACTTTTCCGAAGACCAGGCCGCCAAGTTGTTCTTCGGAGTTGAGAGCAAAGCCGGCGTAGAGGGGGAGTTGCACATCGTCGGGGCGGGGAAGCTCCCAGGATCTGGGCGTGACGTTGCCGGTCTTGTAGTCGATGACGAGCAGGGAATTGTCATTGAGGCGGTCGATGCGGTCGAGACGCAATATGAATGAAAGTCCGGCGAGGTCAATGGTGCGCGCCGCTTCTGTTTCAGTGACTTCGAATTCGATGCGCGTAGCTTCGTAATCCAGCCACTCGGCGACCAGGCGAGTGAGGCGTTGTTCTTCAAGCTCAAGATAACGGCGCGGCATGCGCTCACGGAGCCCTGGGCGGATTTCTTCCTGGAGAACGCGATGGATGGTGACTTCGACGAATGCGCTTCGATCTTTGAGGCCCGCGAGATCGTTGAGAGAGCGGATGCCATCTGGTGGGCCGCCCCAGACGGAATGAAGGACTGCGTGGAGCAGTTGGCCGCGCTGCGAAGGCGTGAGGCCGGGCTCGGCCAACTGCCAGCTTTGGGCTGCCAGGCGCGCTGTGGCGAAGGCCTTGAAAGGGCATTGCGATTGATGGGTGAGAACCGCAGAACCGCCCTCGACACTTCCGGGTGGGAAGGGAATGCGGCTCGCGTCTTCAAAAGTTACAGTGAGCGGTTCCAGCGCGGCGGGTGCGGACAAATCCGCCGGCAAAGGCTGAGGCGGGCCTGCAAGTTGGGCGATGAGGCGGGAAGCGCGAGTTTCCACGCCCTCGCTTTGGCAGGCATAGCTGAAGCAGATTTGCGGGGCGGACCTGAGCAAGCGGAGTGTGATGACGCGCGAAAGTTCCCAGTCGAGTTGCGAAGTGGCGTGGGGCATTCCGGCTTCGCGCTGGACTTCGAGCGGCAACAGCGGATGAGTTGCTCCTGAGGAGGGCCAGGCGATCTCGCTTGCTCCCATGAACCAGACAGCGTCGGCGGTGAGTCCTGCGGATTCGGCGGGGCCGGCTATTTGGATTGGCGCCTCGCGAGACTGGGGTGCAAAGAGGGTTTCATCGAGGGAGCGGGCGAGCGCGGAAAGAAACTCCGACCAGCGGATGCGTCGGCCATCGAAGCCGAGAGCTGCGCACGACTCCACGGTCTGTTGCCAACGGTCGCGTGACTGGTGCTCTGTGCTGGAAAGCGGTCGAGCGGCCCCAGGCCAACCGGCTAATTGGAGGATTTGAGGAATGAGTTCGGCCCATTCGATCGGGATTTTGGGAAGGCGAGTGTGCTCTGCGAGGCGGCTTTGGGCTTCAGATATGCGGGTGATCCAGGCGGTAGGGAGCGATGCATTGTGAGTCTGGGTGAGGAATGCATTCAGCGTCCAATGAGTTCGCTCGAGGCCGCGGCGGCGCAGGTTCTGCATATAGGTTTGGAGCGCGATGGCCTGCGCATTATCCGCAGCGGTTTGGCCAGTGGAGAGGAGCCAGTCGAGTTCGTTCTCAGTAATCCCGTTTTCTCTGGGTGCACTCGACAGCCAGCGGAGTAAAAGATGCGCGCCACGCGCCAACGGTACCTGGCCGAGAGGAATTCCAAGAGAGAACTCGAAGAGCGGAGCACCGGAGGATGAGGCAGGTCCGCCGCCTGCAAAGTTGAGGAATGCACGCTCGATTTCGCCTCGGCGTTGAGACACGTCTTGAGTGATCACAAGCAGGCTCGCATTCGGCTTGGCGGCAAGTTGTTGTTTGCACCAGAGGGCACACGCAATGAGTTCGGATTGAGTGTCGGCGGCGTGGTAAAAGCAGACTTCGCGGGCATGCTCACCGGCTGACGCCTCCTGCCCCCCGCATGCGGCGCCCCAGGCGTCGAAGAGACGGCGCTGTACGGGCAGGATGCGGTCAAAGCCGGCGAGAAGCAGCGGCGGCCGCTGAACAGTCGCAGGCGAGGAATTTTCAAGCAGTGAAATCAGCTCGATAGGCAGACGAGCGAGGCTGAGCAGGTTGGCCTTGCGACAGGTTTCATCGAATGCTGCGAGCCAGGTACTGAAGTCCTCCGCATCCTGTTGCCAGGCCGCGCGGGCCCCCTCCTTGAGGAACCGCGGCGCATAGGAGCAGAGCAATTTGTGAGCTTCAATGGCGAGATTTGCCATGCGATTGCGCGGACCTTCGAGCAACGTGGCCATGTGCTGGTCAGAGCCGGCAATGCCAGCCCAGATTGACTGTTCCTGGAGGGGATCCAGGAGCAGGCGGCCATCTGTACTTTTGGAGCGGTCTGTCCAAGTGGTACGGAGGAAGGTCTGCCAATCGAGGATGGCGGGTGCGGGCCAGGCTGCGAGGCCTTCGGCGCGGCGGGCTCGGTGGAAGCTGGCTGCAATGGCGCGGGCGGCGCGCTCGCTGGCTGTGACCACCCACCCACCAGCGCGCAGCCACGCGGTAATTTCAGCTTCCGATTCTGGCCCAGTTTCCTTGCGTGCCCCCATTCCAGCGTTATACGCCACCGGCGCGGGTGGTGCCAGAGAGGACGAGCGCGCGCGGAGTGATCATACCTTCATCCCCTATGCTTGCTTGTCGGCAAGACCGGCGTTCGAGAGGTAACGAAGACATGTACGGAAAGAAGAAAGTTGTGGTTTCGGGTTGTGCTGTGATTTTGTTGCTGGGTGGGGCGGCATGCTTCGGCCAGGGAGGCGCGTCAACGGCTTCGGCTGGGTCAACTTCGATTGCGCCGGGAACAATGACCCGCATCGGCACGATTGATGAGCGATTCCAGTCTTACAATATTGAGGCGGTTGAGGTGACGGGTGGCAGGTTCTGGAAACCGTTCGCCAAAGCCGGAGAAGTAGCTCCTGCGGCTGAGAAGCCGCCCTCGGCCATGACTGCGCCGGGCGGAATGGACCCTTCGCTTTATGAGTATCGGGCGCCAATCGATTTGAGTAACAAGCGGCTGCGCAAACTGGCTGCGGCGCTGGGGCCTGCGTATGTCAGGGTCAGCGGAACGTGGATGAACTCGACTTACTTTCAGGATTCGGATGCGCCGGCGCCGACTGCTGCTCCGAAGGGGTTCAACAGTGTGTTGACGCGCGCGGAGTGGAAGGGCGTGGTCGATTTTTCTCACGCGGTGGATGCGGGGATTGTTACCTCGTTTGCCACCAGCGCAGGAACCCGCGACGAAGCAGGTGTATGGACGCCGGACCAGGCGAAGAAGATTCTGGACTACACGAAATCCGTTGGGGGCAGCGTTGCAGCGGCGGAATTCATGAACGAGCCCACCTTCGCAGAGATGGGTGGCGCGCCGAAAGGTTATGACGCCGCTGCATACGCGAAGGATTTCGCGGTCTTCAAGAAATTCGCGCAGTCGAATGCCGGCGGCATGATCATTCTGGGTCCGGGCGGAGTTGGGGAAGGCTCGGCGCTTGCTCCGGCAATGATGCATCTGGTCAAGACTGAAGACATACTGGCAGCGACTGGGCCGGAATTTGATGCTTACTCGTATCACTCGTATGGCGGCGTCTCGATTCGTTGCGCGCGAATGGGGGGATCGGCAAGCACAACAAGCGATGCGGCGCTTTCGGAGGAGTGGCTGGCGCGCGGAGGGCAGATCGAAGCGTATTATGCGGGAATTCGCGATCGGCTGTTGCCGGGCAAGCCGATTTGGCTTACGGAGACCGCACAGGTTGCATGCGGCGGTGACCGCTGGGCGTCAACGTTCATCGATAGCTTCCGGTATCTAAATCAGCTTGGCAGCCTGGCAAAGAGCGGCGTGCAGGTGCATATGCACAACACGCTGGCTGCCAGCGACTACGGGCTTTTGGATCAGAAGACATTCGAACCGCGGCCGAACTACTGGGCTGCGGTACTGTGGCGGAGACTGATGGGAACCACGGTGCTCGATCCGGGGCCATCGCCCGCGGTGAGTCTGCATCTGTTTGCTCAGTGCATGCGCGGGAAGCCGGGCGGCGTGACGTTGCTGGCAATCAATTTGGACAAGTCTGCGACGCAGACGATGGCGATTCCGACGGGGGCGGAGCGGTACACGCTTACGTCGGCGGATCTGTTGAGCACCAGCGTTGAGTTGAACGGGAGCGAATTGAAGCTGGGGGCTGGAGATGCGTTGCCTGCCATTAAGGGTGCCACGATGCGTGCGGGGCAAGTGACATTTGCGCCGGAGAGTATTACGTTTTTGGCTTTGCCAAAGGCGGACAACGCTAGTTGCAAATAGGCCGTTTCGCGCAGACTGTAAGTGACGGTTGAGCGGGGTTTGGCGGGATTTCCAGGGTTGCGTCCGCTGCGGTGGACTCCGCCCTCGGGTCGTTCCCTCTATGCTGGAGAATTTGGGAAACGTTGATGCTCGATTTTTTGTTGGCTGTTGTTTGAGTGGGCGATGTGGGAATGACAAAGGCAGCGAGTTAGCCCCCGCTTCGCGGGGATAGCAAGTTAGCAAGTCAGCGAGTGATTGGGGCGACCAAAGGGTTTCTATCAGTCGGTTGGGTGAGTAAATCCTGGCTGAGAGAAGTGGATGGGTCTGAACAAGGCAATGGCCGGAAGAGTTGCTCTCTTCCGGCCATGGGTCGTTTGAAGGGTTCCGTGCGTTAGACGCCGCTATATGCTGAGAAGCCACCGTCAATCGGAATCACTATGCCGGTGACGAACTCCGAAGCGGGGGAGAGCAGCCAGAGCACAGCGCCGAAGAGATCCTTGGGTTCGCCAAAGCGGGCCATGGGCGTGTGGGCGATGATCTGGTTGCCGCGCTTTGTGAGTTCGCCGGTTTCTTTGTCAGTGAGCAGGAAGCGGTTCTGATTGGTCAGGAAGAATCCGGGAGCAACGGCATTGACGCGGATCTTCGGCGAGTATTCCTGCGCCATGTGTACGGCGAGCCATTGGGTGAAATTGCTAACGGCGGCTTTTGCGCCGGAGTAGGCGGGAATACGGGTGAGCGGGCGGAAGGAATTCATGGACGAAATATTCAAGATCGTTCCGTGTCCCTGTTCAGCCATGATCTTGCCAAAAGCCTGGCAGGGAAGCATGGTGCCGAGAATATTCAGGTCGAAGACCCAGCGTAATGCGTCGGCGGGGAGATCGAAGAACTTCAGATCTGGACCGGTTGTGGCGGAGGCCTTATTGCCTCCAGCACCGTTGATCAGGCAGTCGATTTTGCCGAATTGGCTGGTCACGTTCAACGCCGCTTCGACGATGCTGTCCCGGTTGAGGACGTCGCACTTGTGAAGGGAGACTTGCTTGCCATGCTCGCCCAGACTATCGACCAGCGCCTTGGCGGGCTCGATGTTCAGATCCAGGATGGCGACTTGAGCGCCACAGCCGGCTAATGCGCGAGCCATCTCGCTGCCCAGAATTCCTGCGCCCCCGGTGACGGCGACCACAAGGCCGGTGAAGTCGTACATTCTGGTCAGTTCTGCCAGATCAAAAGAAACGTCCTGCGTAGTGTCCGGTGCGTGCTCTACTGCAAAAGTTGCTGCCATTGTGCGTCCCCTCGTCAGTTCAATAAATGCTGGAATGTGGTTACTCCGGTCAGTGACTGCTATCACCAGTTGAGGAATAAGTGAAAGAAGGAGACATATCGTGAACCTGCGTCACTCTTACTCTCGTGAGTTATCTCACATTTGAAACTCTTGTAAGTTGGATTGCGATATTCAACCTAGTGAGTTAGGTCACATTTATTATCCAATTGCGTCGACTCACATTGGCCTGTGTTGCGGGTCACAGTATTGGTATGGTATTCGCCGTATCTGATGAAGAGTACATGGAAAGGAATTATTCCAATGCTTCTTGAGTTGAGCGTGTCGGTGAAGGGGAAGCACCGTCAGGCGAGTGATCCCTCCGTAGATATGAATAGAATCATTGACGCCAGCGGCTTGCATTACAAGACGACCGGTAAAGGAACTGTTCTGGAAGGGAACTGGGAGCAGTTGATGGCGGTCGCAAAAAAATGCCACGACGAAGTTCTTAAAAAGAACGATCAGTTCATCACGCATATGAAGGCAGTTGATAAGCGGTGCGCTGACGCGCCGGCGCCTTCGGGCTGCAGTGGCAAGGACCTTGAGGAGGTTCTGGAAGATGAAGGCGAGTGGTTGATGTTGTAGGGCTGCTTAGGCTGTCTGGCTGGGCGGCTTGCCGGTTATACACTGGAGTGTGATTCGCCGATTTATTGCTTCCTCATTTCTCGCATTTATCGTGCTGGCCGGGTGCCACTCTGGCCAGGACTCTGACACACAAGCAGGTGCAGGCGTAAAGGTGTACCACCTGCGTGGCAAGGTGGTTTCAACTGATGCCGCTCACGGCATTGTGGTATTGGATCATGAGGCTATTCACGGCTTCATGGATGCGATGACCATGCCTTACCAACTCAAGGACCCGGGCATCCTGAGCGAACTGCACGGCGGTGACGTGATTACCGCCGACGTGCTGGTGTCGAAGAGTGCGCAAGAGACTGTAGTGCTGGATCATATTGTCGTGGTGGCGCAGGCCAGGCCGGACTACAAGCCCCCGGTCTTTTACCATGTGCCGGCGCCGGGCGATAAAGTGCCGGACTTCAAGTTGCGCAACCAGGACGAGCGGCCGATTCATCTTGAGCAGTTCAAGGGCAAGATGCTGCTGCTGACTTTTATTTACACGCGGTGCCCGCTGCCCAATTTCTGTCCGCTGGTGACACATAACTTTGCTTTGATCAACAGCCAGTTGGCGTCGAATCCAGCACTCTACGCGAAAACGCACTTGCTGTGCGTGAGCTTCGACCCAGAGCACGATACGCCGGCGCGGCTCCGAGCTTACGGCGCAACATACATTGGCAGCGACCAAAAGAATGCCTTTGCGCATTGGGATTTTGCGGTGCCTGCCCAGGCAGAGTTGCTGGAGATGACGAAGTTCTTTGACGTCGGCATCACCCACGGTGCTGACGACTCGATTACGCACACGCTCTCGACCACGCTCATCGGCCCGGACGGCAAGGTGGTGCAGTTTTATCCCGGCAACGAGTGGACGGCGGACCAAGTGGTGGCTGATGTGAAGAAATTGGCCGGGAATGCCAGGTGATCTTCCCGGTAGAGGTCAGACCAGTTTATAATTCGTAGGGTTCCCGATTTCACAATAGTCATTGCCACTAAGATCAGGAGAATAGACGCGATGAGTCATGGATTGAATATTCGTAAGGATGGCGAGTTGGATTTACTGTCGTTGGGTGCATTGATCCATCGGCTCGACACCGGGATTATCCCCTTTCGCAAGGCCACCGAATGCAAGATTCACGTGAGCGGCGGTGAGTTCAATGTGGCCGCCAACCTGTCGGATTGCTTTCAAATGCGGACGGCAATCGTTTCGGCGATGGTGGATTACCCCGTCGGCAATCTGATTGCGGAGCGCGTGAAGGCGATGGGCGTGAAGCCGATCTACAAGAACTTCAAGCACGACGGTGTCCATGGGCCGAACATGGCGACCGTGTTTAGCGACCAGGGACATGGCGTGCGTCCTCCGGTGGTTTTCTACAACCGCTGCAACGAAGCCGGCGCGCAACTTAAGCCGGGCGACTTTGACTGGAAGGCGATTTTTGCGCAGGGCGTGCGCTGGGTGCACTGCGGCGGGTTGTTCGCGGCGCTGTCGCCGACGACCGCCGCGCTGGCCGCAGAGATGATGAAGGAAGCCAAGGCTGCGGGAGCGGTGACGTCTTTCGATCTGAACTACCGCGCGAAGCTTTGGAATATTCAAGGCGGCAACGCAAAGGCCGTCGAGACCATCGGCAAAATTGTTGAGAACGTGGATGTGTTAGTGGGCAACGAGGAAGACCTGCAGATGGGGCTGGGCATCCCGGGCCCTGAAGTCGCCGCGAAGTCAAAGCTGGACCCGAGTGTGTTCTTCGGCATGATCGAGAAGGTTACGAAGAAGCTGCCGAATGCGAAGGTGGTGGCGACGACGCTGCGTGAGGTCCACTCGACCAATCATCACAGCTGGAGCGCGGTTGCGTGGATGGACGGGAAGACCTACACCGCACCAACGGCCGAACTAGATGTGGTGGATCGCGTGGGAGGCGGAGACGGCTTTGCGGCCGGCTTCATCTATGGGCTGCTGGCCGGTGAACCGCCTGAGGAGGCGGTCAAGCTGGGATGGGCGCATGGTGCGCTACTGACTACATTCCCCGGCGATACGACCATGGCGACCATTGACCAGGTGAGGGCATTCGCCAAGGGCGGATCGGCGCGCATTCAGCGGTAAAGAAATTTAATCCCGACCCTGCCGGCGGGCATCCATTGAGTGGATGCTTGCCGGTGGGGAACGGTGTGCCTGTAACTGATATCCTTGCCATGCAGATAGATGGAGGTCTCTCGTGGCAACGGTAACTCTGGTTTTTGCGGCGCTTTTGATTGCTCTTGGTCTGGCAGGCTACCTTGGGACCGGCAGCTTACATCCGACGGCGCTGATTCCTACCTGGTTTGGTTTGGCGCTTGGCATCTTTGGCTTGCTGGCCATCAGCCCCAATGAGGGGCGGCGCAAGCTGTTCATGCACATCAACGTGACCATTGGGCTCCTGGGCTTTCTGGGTGCAGCGATCGAAGCAGTCCGTGGCTATATGACTGCCACGTCGGCCGGCGTGCCGCCCGACCAGATAGCGCTGGCTTCGAAGCTCGCGATGGCCGCTCTGTCACTGATTTACGTAATTCTTTGCGTGCGCTCGTTTATCGCCGCGCGCCGATCGGGGAAGGTGTAGCGCTTGGGAACTATGCGTGGCGGAATGGGTATGAGCATGCGCGCAGAGCGCTCGCCGCATGGACGCGGAGCGCGTTCCGGCCAGGCGGATTTGCCCAAGAAGAAACCCAATCTGAAAAAGGTGTGGCCGCAGGTTCGCGCACTGATTGTGCCGCGCATGGGTCTGTTGTTGGGCGGAATGGGCCTGATGGTTGTCAACCGCGTGGCTGGCTTGGTGCTGCCGTACATGTCCAAGCCGCTGCTGGACAAGGTTCTTTCTACGCAGCACCCACACCCAGAGTTGCTGCCGCGCATTATCGTGCTGGTCTTTTCCGCAATGGTGGTTCAGGCCATCACTTCGTTCTCGCTCACACAATTGCTTTCAAAGGCCGGCCAGCGGCTGATTGCGGAGATGCGTCGCACAGTGCAGCGCCATGTCGGACTGCTTTCCGTGGCTTACTACGACGAAAACCGAACAGGTCAGCTGGTATCGCGCATCATGACGGATGTGGAAGGGGTGCGCAACCTGGTGGGTACCGGGCTCGTGGACTTTGTGGGAGGCCTGCTCACCGCCCTTCTTGCGTTTCTTTATCTGTTGCATCTCAGCGTCACAGTCACACTCACAGTCTTCACCGTAATGGGTGCGTTTGTCTTTGTGCTTCAGTATGCCTTCAAGACCATTCGTCCTATTTTTCGCGAACGCGGCAAGATCAACGCCGAAGTTACCGGCCGCTTGACCGAATCACTGGGCGGGGTGCGGGTAATCAAGGGCTATCACGCCGAAGAGCGCGAGGCGAATGTGTTCTCAGAGGGCGTAGAGCGATTGCTGACCAACGTGATGAAGACGCTCACAATGACCAGCGTTCTCGGCTCTGCTTCAACCACAGTGCTTGGACTTGTGTCGGGGCTGGTGATGTGGTTCGGCGGTCATAGTGTTCTGAATCATTCCTGGTCCGTTGGCGACTACTTCAGCTACAACATGTTCCTGGCCTTCATGATCGCTCCGGTATTCCAGATCGTGAATATTGGCACGCAGTTGACTGAAGCATTTGCCGGGCTTGACCGCACGAACGAGATTATGTCTGAGCTGGAAGAAAACCAGACTCCCGGCCGCACAGTGAAGATGCCGCCGATCAAGGGCAAAGTGCGCTTTGAAGATGTGGAGTTTGCCTACACGCCGGAAAAGCCGGTTCTGCACGGCATCAGCTTTGAAGCCAGCCCGGGTACGGTAACGGCACTCGTGGGATCATCGGGGTCGGGAAAGTCGACAGTTATCAGCCTTATCTGCGCCTTCCACACGCCGTCGAAAGGGGCTGTGCTGGTGGACGATATCGACCTGGCTAGCGTCAATCTGAATACGTTTCGCTCGCAGCTCGGAGTGGTGCTGCAGGACTCGTTTCTCTTCGACGGAACCATTCGCGAGAACATCCTGTTCTCAAAGCCGGATGCGACGGAGGAGCAGTTTCTCTTTGCCTGCCGCACGGCACGCGTGGACGAGTTTGCCGAGCGCTTTCCAGATGCCTACGACACGATTGTCGGTGAGCGCGGTGTGAAGCTCTCCGGCGGGCAGCGGCAAAGGCTCTCGATTGCTCGCGCACTGCTGGCCGAGCCACGCATCCTCATTCTGGACGAAGCCACCAGCTCGCTGGACTCCGAATCGGAGGCCATGATCCAGGAGGGACTGAACCAGTTGATGCAGGGGCGAACGACCTTCGTGATTGCTCACAGGCTTTCGACTATCCGCCGCGCAGACCAGATCCTCGTTGTGGAGGGGGGCCTTATCGTTGAGCGCGGAAATCACGCCCAACTATTTGCTATGGGAGGCCGCTATTACGACCTGTACACGCGCCAGCATGGGCTGGAAGCGAACCTGTTCCTCGCACCGGGCGAGGGGGACGTGGTTCCGGAGTAGGCGCCTTTCTGGTGGACGTGACTTTTCTTTAACTAAGCCTGCTTCCGTATTGATTCCAAACACGTTTCCCATGCAATCCGCAATGCTCTGTATCACGCCTTGACACGAGTCCCATATCCTGAGAACCTGTATCTATAGTCAGGAAGCGAAACGGAGAACCGAAATGCGAGACGCTGCCCCGCAAGGAACATATAAAGTCCAAGCGCTCGACAGAGCCTTTGCCGTACTTGATCTGCTTGGGGAGAGCGAAACTCCTCTTGGGTTGGCGCAGGTTGCCTCCTCTCTTCAGTTGCACAAGAGCACCGCACACCGGTTCCTGATGGTTCTTGAGCGGCACCGCATGGTAGAGCGCACTACGAGCGGCAAATTTCGCCTCGGCTTGCGGCTATTCGACTTTGGTAATCGCGCTATCGAGCAATACGATTTGCGCGACCGGGCACAGCCGCATCTTCGCCGCCTGGTGGCAGAGACCGAGGAGACTGCGCACCTCTGTGTTCTTGAGGCGTCGCGAGTGATTTATATCGACAAGATTGAGCCGGCGCGTTCGGTGCGGATGATCACGCGCGTTGGGGCCAGCAATCCTGTGCATTGCACTTCAGTAGGGAAGGCGATACTTGCATTCCTGCCCGAAGAGCGGGCTAATGAAGTTGTGAAACGGATTCGCTTTGAGCGTTTTACCCATCGCACCATTTCCACCGCAGAAGCTCTACGAACGGAGATGGAGAAAACGCGTCGCCGCGGATACGCCGTGGACGACGAGGAGTTTGAAGAAGGCCTGCGTTGCATTGCTGTACCGGTGCTGGATGCGCAGCGCCAACCGGTAGCAGCGGTGAGCGTCTCCGGCCCTTCGTTTCGTGTGACGGCGCAGAAGCTGCCTTCAATCGCCAATCATCTACTGCAGTGCGTACGAGGCATCTCGGTAGATATGGGTTATATCTCTTCTGGGCGCGCCCCCCGGGCAGCGTGGTCCGCGTAAGACAGTTTTAAACTGTTCGATGCACGAGCACCAAAGTGCGGTTCCGCCCCGGCTGCGAAACGAATTGAAATGTCGGGTGCGGGCAGGTCCCAAAGCCAAATCTTTCTGTTAAACTTGTTTACGTACCAAGGCAAAATCGAATCGAGTAAGTATGTGTTCGAATGAACCTG
>CZKZ01000046.1_pt1 | contig 16365 bp, 10 predicted proteins | sample 1122171 | NCBI WGS metagenome assembly CZKZ01 (sample SAMEA3539301, study PRJEB10725) | soil metagenome | biome: tundra; feature: field; material: soil | place: USA | collected 2010-05 | depth 0.15 m
TTTCATATCGAGAGGCGTGGCGCGAAAAGCGGGCGAGTGGAGCCAGGTGAACGTTTCGCCAGAGCTGACATTGTGGCCAAACACGTGGTTGGCAGACGTGGCCCAGCGAAGGGTGGAGAATGCGCGCCACTGTGGGCCTTCGCCCTCTGCGAGCCCCACGAGATTCTGACTTGAGAAGCTTACCGCCGGCTCTCCGTAAGTTTGCGAGCGGAATTTTGTGCGGTGTGCGATGGCCCAGTTGTTGATCTGCGTCAGATAGTTTTCATTGACCAGTTCAGTGAGTGTGCGGCCCCAATCGTGGCGAACCTTCTCGGCCGCCGGAGTGCCTCCGGCTACAAGTTCGGGCAGACGTGGGATGAGATCGTAGCCGCGCCGCTTTCTGAATTCTGCAGGCAGATTCGGAGTCCAGTCAGCGCCGTACGCTTCAAGAGAATCAGAAAAGATGGCATAGGGCGGAGTGTTGCCGAAGGCTTTGACGAGCGGTTCCCCAACCTTCAGAAGATGCGTGGCGACGGCCTGATGGCTGAACGGATCGAGCACCCATCCTTCCGCTCCGACGGCGGCCCGTTTAACCACCTGCCCGGTGTGGCTGGCAATGAAAAAGAGCGCAGTGCGCGGCTGGCCGGCTGGTGAAACCGCTGCGAAGTTTCCGGAAACTGCAAGGGGCTGCGCGGAGGCGGCGTCCCAGTTTACGGGGGTAGGTGCGGCATTGCGGCCGCGTGCCGGAGCGTGGCTCTCCTCAACAGCAGCAGGCCTCACGATGGAGTTGACGATCGAGGCAGAGACGACCGATTCGCCCTTTGCGAGCTGCGGCACGGCAACCGATGAGGCACTCGGCGGAACGGGGACTTCGACGGTGCGCAGGCGTCCTGCAGCCTCTTGAAGCGTAGTCGCGGGACCGCCGTATGGCCAGCCGCTGCACAGAGTCACGTCGATTCGCAGCCCAAGCTCCCGCCCTTGCGCCTGGGCGTAATTCACAGCGTCGAGCATTGCAGCAGAAAGGAAGGGAAGATTCGCAAGACCCTTGGCGGGATCGTCGAGGACCTCCGGGTAGACGAAGGCCAGCTCAGCTCCGCCAATTCCGTTGGCTTTCATCTGTTGAAGCTCGCGGAGAATCTCCGGCTTCTCTACTGCCGCGCCGAACCACCACCAGCGGACCATCGGTCTGGCGCTTGCGGGTGGATTGGCAAAGTTCTCCCTCAGGGCTTGAAACGACACTGCGGGCGAGGCAGATGGAGTGGGGGAAGCGGCTTGAAGCGCAGTTGTAAACCCCGTGAGGATAAGGGCGGTATAGACGATGAAGGCGGCTTTCGTACGAGACATTGGTTACTCCTGGCTGGGCAGCATGATCGGCGGAAGGTTGAAGAAGAATTGGTTGAGGCAGCCGCCACACCTGACCTTTTTGCCATGTTTCAAGCGTATCGAGCCATCGCAAGGTCCACGATCTCTTCGATCATTTGGGTATAGGAGAGGCCGGATTTCCTCGCGGCCATCGCAAACTCCTGTCCGCTGGAGAGCCATGGGTTCGGATTCGCTTCGATGACATAAACCTCGCCTTTGCTCGACAGGCGCATGTCAATGCGGCCATAATCGCGAAGCTTGACGGCGCGATAGGCCCTGATCGCGATCTCAGTGAGCTTGGTTACGGTTTCTTCGTCGATGCCTTCGGCGATCACCGATTTCGTCAGCTTATAGGCTTCCGTGTCTTTCTCGAATTTCACATCCTGGCTGGCGATCCTGGGCACGCCCTTGGGAAGCTTCGAAAGGTCAAGCTCCACAAGAGGAAGTACATGTGCGCTCTCGTAACTGCCGAGGATGGAGGCGTAGATTTCGCGTCCTTCGATGTACTCCTCGATCAACGCAGGCGAATCGAACTCCGTCTGTATATAGTTAACTCGCTCCATCAACTCCTTCACGCTGGTAACTACGGCAGCGGCGTCGATGCCGATGGATCCATCTTCTGAGGTGGGTTTCACGATGAGTGGGAACGAGATGTCATGTGCGTGGTCGATGTTGCCGCGATAGGCGGTCGCGAAGTAAGGCGACTGAATCCCGTAAAAAGCGAACATCTTCTTGGCGATCGATTTGTCCTGCGCAAGAATATGCGCGTGCGGTCCCGCGCCAGTGTAAGGGATCTCGAGCAAATCCAGGAACGCCGTGACGTGCATCTCCTTGGTGTCATCGCCCGCATAAGATTCCGTGAGGTTGAAAATGAGATCGGCGCCACATTTGGCGAGTCCGACCAGTGATTGTGGGCGGCCATTGAGAACGTAATACGACGGCTCATGACCGAGCTTCTCCAAGGCTTCAAAGATCTCTTCACGGTCGTGCTTTACCGGCTTCGTCTTGCGTTTCTTTTGTCCTTTGCGCTTGCGCGGTGCAGGAACTTCTTCCTCCACTGCAACAGGCTCTTCTTCCCACAAGTCGTACAGCACGGTGACTTTCAACTTCGTTCCAGTCATGCGGCCTCCAATGGGAGTGACGGCAGTTGCCGGCACGCCTCAGGGGTGAATGAACTTCCCTCGGACTAGGTAATTCATTGAGAGTGCGGTTGTGTATACCGTGAACTCCGTGAGGTACTCGGATTCGCGTCGAACGTCCACGCGCAGACCCAAGTCCTCAACACGCTTGCAGATGGCTTCCACCAGCCGCTTGACGATCGGACGTTGCACGCCGCTCCAATACGCGACTTTGTCGACAATGGGCTTGCGATGCTGATTCAACATCTCCTGGGCGGGTCGCACGCCCTTTTGCCGCTTGCGGGAGATATTGAAGATGTCCGCCAGGTCGGTATCCAGCGCGAGTTCCTCCACTGGAATCTCCTCCGGCAGGCTGAAACCATAGAATTCGCCAACCGTCGATTCCATTTCATCGACGGTGATGTCGGTGCGGCCGCGACGCCGGACGGGCTCAACATCTCCGACTTTTCGCGCCATGCGATCGACGTATTGCAGCTTGGCAAACGCGCCCCAACCTTGGTAGCGCTTTCGCCATTGCGAGCGAGGCGTGAGCCAGACCGCAAATGTTTCGGCAAAATCTTCATCCGGATGCTTCTGCGCGTACCACCCAGCCATGTGGCGAACAAACTTCCGCGAGAAAGGTATGGGCCGGTAATTGTCGCGATAAGTGCGGCGAAACGGACCGAAGAGATCGCGCCACTCAGCCGACTTGTACAGCTGGTACGCGTAATTGAATGCGTGTCCGGCCTCATGACGCATGTACATCATGATCTCGCGAGCGTCTTCCAGGTCGTTCATGTCGCGCTCAAGCTGGGCCAGGTCCGGGTTGGCCAGATAGAACGGAATGCCAATTACGGGCTCGCCGGAGGGACATCCCCATTCATCGGTGAGATAACAAAGCGGACGGAACTTGTGGACGCCCTTGGCTTCCAGTTCGCGATAAAGCTGCTGAACGAATCGTTCGAGCGGAGAACCCTCGAGTTTAAGCCCGAGTTCGCGTATGGGCTTGGCAAGTATCTCCTGGAATTCCGTTCGGGTTTTCTCGAAATTGCGCACTAGGCTATTCAGAGTTCTATACCACGCAACCAGATTTGGCACTGCAAGGCAGACAGATAGCTTTGATTGTGAGGCCTGAGCTCTGCTTATGCGAGGGGATGAACCGGTTTAGTCACCACAGCGTGGCCGACGCTTCTGCAGGTGAAGCAAATCTAAGTATATATTATTGATTCTAAATGAACAAGCCGACGTGATTCGACTCCGTGTTATCGGCGTGAAGGCGGCGTTTTTGATCCTTCTGGCAATATTTCTTGGGGTCGCACAAGACGTGCCAATCTCCACAAAATACAGATACTTACCGGCGTTTTGTCGCTTGCTTCTATCCGCCGACATTTGCACCCACATTCATGACCTATCTTTACCGCACTTTTAGACCGCTTTCATTAGCCGAGGTGTCCCCCGGTGTTGACCGCTGTGAACATTCTGAGCGCGGGGAAGCTAATCCCCATCCTGCGCAACCGGGACGCCGGAAGACCGAATTCACCCTCGACTGCAGATTCAGGCAGAATCAATCGCTAACGGAATAGATGGCTTCGCAAGAAAAGATTGGAACTGCCGACACCTCGTCCCCACGCGAGTTCCACAAATTTTGTTAGGTTGGCCAGATTGGATAGGATATTGCCATCCAAATCAAGGAGAATCCCTTGCGCCTCTTCTGCCATATCTCCGAGTTCAATGGATCGAATCCAAATTCGCCATTCCCAGACTCTCGAGGGCATACCGGAGCATCGACAGCTGTGAAACGTTGCCTCACTGCGAAATGCGCCAGCTTGCTGAGCCGCTGTGTTGGTGATGCTTTTTAAAGACGTAGTGGCCGATAAGCCATCCCGCCGTGGCACCGACCAGGACATCCGTAGGAAAATGCTCTTGTCCGAGGACGCGTGTCAGACTCACACCCGTGGCGACGGAGTATACGCCGACTCTTACCCAGTTCGATGGATACTCACCCGACACCACTCCCGCCAGGGTCCAGGCCAGCATACTGTGTGACGATGGAAACGAGCCGTTCGCGCCGATGCCTGAAACAAAGAAATTGCCTGCCGCGTTGTTATAGAGAGGGCGCTCGCGCCGGAGGATCACTTTCGCAGTTTCCTCAACGACCACACTATCTGCCAGCGCTTCACCTCCCAGGATCCCCGTCTCACGCGCATGCGCATTGGCCTTGAAGATCCCAACTCCGTAGAGCCCGACCGGCACGGCAATCTGAAAGCCAAGAAGATAGTTCGAAGCATTCACGCTGTTCTTATTGAAGCTTGGATTGCGCGATGCAGTCCGCATGACGTCTGTGTCGGTCGATAACGTTACACCGGTAGCCGCGGCAAGAGGCAACAGCCATATCATGTCATGGGCGTTAATCCGAAGTGGGCTGGTCCAGATTGCCGCCTGATCCTGGAGAAAGTTTCTCGGCAAGTTGCGCAGCGTGGCAGCGTCCCGATCTTGCGTCTGCGCCTGTGGCGCGTCGGGCAGTGAGGGGGTAGATTCAGTGGTACCTGACGACTGTGCTTGAACAATAAGGCTGAAGCTGAATATCACCGCACAACAAGCTATCGTGTGCAAGAAACTCCGAAGCATCAATTTCACGTACATACTCGACTTTCAAACAGGCTTGGCAGAAACTAATACGTCAGTTCTTCTCGATCCCAAGCCTATGCGGTTCATGGAAGGGAAGATCAACTGTAATCGGATCGTGATCCGCGAGCGGCTCTGGAGTGCTGTGATTCAGATCGCTGAGCGTACTCGGGAAATGGGGCGCAAAAATGTATGGGCCCTTCCGGTCGCGCGGATTTTCTAGCTCCGATTTGACCACAATCCAGTCGAGTCTAAATTTCGCAACTCGAGCTTTCTTCCATACGAATTCGGTCACAAATGTGGGAGCAAATCCCTTGCTCAAGCGCTCGTTTGAGTCGCCCAGAGTGCCACCCTTGCCATGAACGGTACGCTCCGGAATTCCCCGGAAATCAAAAGCCTGTCCGTCATCGAATCGAAATTTCTCCAACGTCTTAAACAAACCGCGCTCCAGGTTCGGTGACAAACCAGGGATATTAGCCGAGGTTGGATCGACGCGGACCTGAACCCTACCAGCTTAAGAGAGAATTTGGATCCGCTGTACACAAGTCCGGCTCCCGTTGTCCATACGATCCCTTTTGTGGTCCAGAAATCCAAACTTCCGAACTGCTTGTAAAGTGATTGAGTCAGGCTCGTCGGAGTTGCGTCAGATCCGGTCGTGTTCCAATCACCACCGATGATGACCGGATTGCTTTTCTCGCGCACATGGGCGAGTAACTCCTCCATCTGCTGACGGCGCACTTTGGGTTTGGTTCGGTTTTCCAAGTGCGTTGCCGCAATGGTCACGCAATGCTCAGGCGCTTCCGGCACATCCAGATCTACATAAAGTGTCGTGCGTCCTCCACGACGCATCTCGCGTAGCAATTCTTCTCCGACCAAAGCCGCTGCCTTCCGTTTTGCTTTTTCAAGGGACTTGATTTTGCCTTCCTTGAACCAGTCATAACCAACGGTGAAAGGAACCAGCCGTGCCGAACGAATCGGGTAGCGCGACAGAACGGCGTGACCATGCAAAGCACGCACCTTGTCTTTATCAACCTTAAACTCTTCCAGCAGTTGAGCCCGAGCTGCCTCATCTTCCTTGTCCTCAAATGTGTCCGTTCCCAGTTGCTTTGAATCAATCTCGAGGAACTCAACGCCATAAGCCCAGTTCATGTTCAGCGTCTCTGCCAGTTCTTTGACCACTTCACGATAATGGGAGCGCTTCAAACCCCAATCCACTTCATTCAGAATCCATACGTCCGCAGCTTTCAGGTGCTCGATCTCCTCCGGTATCTTCTCCAGATCGACTGCGTGAAGTCTCTGTCCACTTTCCTTAGCCCTTTGCCGTTCGACGCTCACTTTGGCCATAAATGCGTCTTTGTCAGTCAGAAACAGTTGAATATCATCGAGCGTAATGCCCCGCTCAATATTCCATTCCGCTACGCGCAATGAGGGGCCGATCCCCTTGACCTCAAGCGGCCGCGGCTTGGCGCCGCGATAATAGGCCTCATTATTGATGAATGGAGTCGTGGTAATAGTCTGGAGCTTTTCAGCCAGTTCAGGGCTCAAAGGTTGGTCTAGGCTCAGCTGCACCAATTCGTCATAGGTGAAGAGCCTGGGCTCTGAGTCCCGCTCATAATCCTGTGCTATCAAAAGCGAAGCGCCAAAAAGAGCGGCGCCAGTGATCAGAATCCTTATCCACTTTGCCGCGCTCTTGCGAATTCCCTTTTTGGCAAAAACTGCCCAAGCTATACCATGCATGCAAACTTGTAAAACTGAACAAACGCGTCACTGATTCAGCACAAGCGCAGCTTGATATTGTTTGCCTGCATACTATTGCTCAACCAGCCTCGTGAACACTAGTAAAACTGACAGTCTCGCTATGTGGTCAGATCGTGGAGAATCTCCTTCCGTTTGATGAGGCATCTCCGAGATCGTTTGACTCAGCCTCGTTTCTAGGACAAATGCCCCTCACGAGAGGCCGCTATCGGCATCGGTCGACAGCCCCATACTATAGCGTTCGACAGATAGCAGGGGGCGTTTGCCGATGCGCTCTCGGAACCTAAATAGACGAGCTGGGCGCAGGAATGGCATAAACCTCCCTCGCGTTAGTCCCCGTAGCGTCCCTGGCTTTTTAGCGGGCCCTTCGAATCGTATCTAAGTTATTGATTCTATTTGGCGTCCCCGACGGGATTTGAACCCGTGTTATCGCCGTGAAAGGGCGGTGTCCTAGGCCGGGCTAGACGACGGGGACGCTATGGGAGGGCAAAATTCGGCTTGAATTGGCCGCATGCGCCCTTATGAAGGCTACCAACTCGTGCAGGGTGTGTCAAAATTCCGTCCGGTTGGGGCGAAGGGTTGGCTGGCAGACGGCCTCGAACGCGGATTTGGGCGGAGACGTGGCAGGGGGGCGGTTTGGATTGGGAATCGTCCGTGAGGGGCGAAGCGCTCTGCGGTATCCTTGTAGAGTGCTGGACTCTGTGTAATGGCCTGGACCCGGCGGCGGGCACTGTGCTTTTTAGCGGCGAAAGCCCAGCTCCGGGCGTCAGATACAAGAGGCACCATTTCAGCTGTTTTCAGCAGGTTCGCAGCGGCCTCCGCAAGTTGGACGGAACAGGGCGGCAGGAATTTCCGTAAATAAGGGAAGTTGCTGCAGACAAAGCCCTCCTGCAACCCGGCATCGCAATCATACCGGTACAAACCGGAGTTTCAGGCCGAAGAGGCCTGGATAGAGGAAGAAGCTAGTGAGAAATAGCGCAGTTAAACGCATTCAGTTCATAAGTTGCTTGATTCTGCCAGTACTGGCCGTTACGGGTTGCCAAAAGAAAGCTGCTCCGCCGGCCACAGCGGGAATGCAGGGATTACCGGTGCAGACTGCGGCAGTGACAATGGCGCCCGTGGCCCAAAGCAGCGAATATGTGGCCACCATCAAGTCGCGTCGCTCGGCAACCTTGGTGCCGCGGGTAAGTGGCTTGCTTACAAAGATCCTTGTCCGCTCCGGCGACCACGTAAGAGAAGGCCAGAAGCTGATGGAGATTGATCCCCGGCAGCAGCAAGCCATGGTCGATTCGCTGCGCGCCACGGAACGCCAGAAAAAGGCGCTCTACGACTACAACACCGTGGAACTGGAACGGCAACGCAAGCTGGTCGAGGCGGGCGTGACGGCCCGCTCTGTCTTCGACCAACAGAATCAGGCATTCGAGAATGCCAAGGCGGATTACGAGGCGGCGGGTGAGTCGCGCAAGACACAGGAGCAATTGGTGGACTACTACACCATCCGCGCTCCGTTCGACGGCGTGGTCGGCGACATTCCGGTGCACGTAGGCGACTTCGTTTCATCGAACTCTGGTGCAGCGCCGCTGACGACCGTGGATGAGAACCGGGATCTTGAGGCGTACATCTACGTTCCCACGGAGCGCTCCAGCGAAGTGCGCATGGGGTTGGATGTGGACCTGACCGACAACAGCGGCAAAGTGCTGGAGAAGACAAAGATCGGTTTCATTTCGCCAGAGGTTGACAGCACGCTGCAGGGAATTCTGGTAAAGGCACCCGTGCAATCGGGATCAAACGTTCTGCGCAACGCGCAGATGGTCAAGGCGCGAATAATCTGGAGCACGAAGCCAATGGCTGTGGTTCCGGTTCTGGCCGTGATGCGTCAGGGCGGCCAAACCTTTGTCTTCGTGGCACAGCAGCAGAACGGACACTTTATGGCCGTGCAAACGGCCGTGACGCTGGGCGATACCGTGGGCAACACCTACGCCATTCTTTCGGGGCTGAACCCGGGCGACCGTGTAATCGTGTCGGGCACGCAGTTCCTGGTTAACGGAATGCCTGTAATGCCAATGGGCGGCTAAGGTGTCTCCCATCCTGGCGGCGTATGACGCAGGCAGGACGGGGCACCCAGCCAGAAATGTGGCCGGTTGACTGGTGCGGCATCCTGACTCAGGCGCGGCAAATCTGCGCCGAAGGCGGTTTCCAAGACCAGTTGTTAGTTGAGCTGGAAGATTGCTCGGTGCAACAAAGGAAGGCATACCTTGTTTGTCGATTTCTTTATTCATAGGCCAGTTTTCGCGACTGTTTGCGCACTGCTGATCATTTTGAGCGGGGCGATCTGCATCCCGAATTTGCCCATCGCCATGTACCCGACGCTTGCGCCTCCGGTGGTAAGAGTATCCACCAACTACGTTGGAGCGGACGCGGAGACGGTAGAGAAGGCCGTGACCATCCCACTGGAAGAGGCCATCAACGGCGTCGAGGGGATGCGCTACATCAGCTCATCGAGCACGAACAGCGGATTAAGCATGATCTCCGCGACCTTTACGACCGGCTACGACCTGGATATCGCAGCGGTGGACGTGCAGAACCGCGTGGCCAGCGTGCAGGGGCGTCTGCCCTCGGCCGTAAACTCGACGGGCATCACCATTACCAAATCGAATTTCAATTTCGTCTTCGGCGCCGGATTCTTTACACCCGACCATCGCTACTCAAATGAGTTCATCTCCAATTACCTCGATGTCTACGTGAAGGATGCGCTGAAGCGCGTGCCAGGGGTAGGCGATGTGACGATTTTCGGCGAACGCAAGTTCGCCATGCGCGTTTGGCTTGACCCGGTGCGGATGGCCGCCCGCGGCCTGACAGCCACCGACGTGGTGAATGCACTGGTGGAGCAGAACGTCGAGATTCCAGCCGGCCAGCTCGGTCAGCCCCCATCGAACGCAAAACAGGCCTTTCAGATCCCGGTGCGGGTAGTCGGCCGGCTTACCAGCCCGGTGGAGTTCGACAACATCATCGTCAAAAACTCTTCGAACGGACTCGTGCTGCTGAAGGATATTGGCCACTCGGCGGTGGGCGCCGAGGACTACAGCATGGTTCTGGAATACTCCGGAATTGAGGCCGTGGGCATTGGTGTGGAGCAACTGTCCAACGCCAATGCGCTGGAAGTGGATAGAGCGGCCAAGGCTGCGCTTACAGAGATCGCGAAGAGCTTCCCTCCCGGACTTCAATATGCCATCGCGTTCGACTCGACAACAGTGGTAGGAGACTCAATCCGCGAAGTGCTCATAACTCTGAGCGCGGCGATCCTCATCGTCATAGCGGTGATCTTCCTCTTTCTGCTCGACTGGCGCGCCACCATCATTCCAGCCGTCACCATACCGGTCTCGCTGATTGGCACGTTTGCCTTTATCAAGGTCTTTGGCTTCTCCATTAATTCGCTCACGCTGTTCGGCATCACCCTGGCGACTGGCCTGGTGGTCGACGACGCCATTGTGGTCATCGAGAACGTGCAGCGTCACATTGCCATGGAGCACTCTGACCCGCACGAGGCAACATCGCGAGCCATGGGCGAGGTTACCAGCGCAGTCATTGCCACGTCTTTGGTGTTGATCGCGGTGTTCGTCCCGGTTTCGTTCTTTCCTGGCACCACCGGCATTCTGTACAGGCAGTTCTCGCTGACCATCGCATTCTCGATTGCCATTTCGGCCTTCAACGCGCTCACGCTCTCGCCGGCACTGTCGGCCTTGTTCCTGCGCGGCGAAGAAGACCGCCCCAAGCAGTTGGACTTTCTCCACATTCGCCCCTTATCGCGCGCCTTTGCATCTTTTATCCACGGGGCCGATGCGGCGATAACCTGGCTGGCAAGCTCATACGCCAAGTCCATTCATGTAGCTCTGCGGTTGCGCTATCTGCTGCTGCTGGTCTTTCTTGTCGGACTGGGCGCGACGGTATGGGAGTATCTGCATGTCCCGACCGGGTTCATTCCGCAGGAGGATCAGGGTTACATAATGGTGATCGTTCAGGCTCCGCCGGGATCGTCCTTAACTTATACCCGGGCACTTGCGGAACGCGCTGAGTACATGATTGGACAAAATCCTGATGTGGGCGGAGCCTTCGCCATCATTGGTTTCAACTTCGGCGGCAGTGCCTCCAACGCTGGAATGATGTTCGTCAACCTGCATCCATCCGATCAGCGCCGCGGAAAAGGACACACCACGGCAGATGTGATCGCCGACCTTTCGCCGAAACTTCAGTCGCTGATGTTTATCCCCAACGGTGGCTTGGTGGCCATGTTCCAACCTCCGGCGGTGCAGGGCATCGGCAGCTTCGGCGGCTTCCAGTTCATGCTCCAGGACCAGGGCGGCAACACACTCACCGATCTGGATCGCGTCGCACACCAGATTGTGGGCGCCAGCCGCGCACGCAAGGATCTGACCGGCCTGCTCACCACCTTCTCTGCCAACGATCCGCAGGAGCTTGTGACCATCGACCGCGAGAAGGCCAAGGCGATGAACATTCCGCTCTCGCAGATCACCAACACGCTGGGCGTATTCATGGGTTCGCAATACATCAACGACTTCGACTACAACAACCGCACCTATCGCGTGTTTGTGCAGGCAGACCAGGCTTTCCGCATGACGGCCAGCGACCTGCACAGCTACTATGTACGCTCGAACTCCGGCCAGATGGTTCCGCTGGACAACCTGGTCACGGTGAAGGAGAGCGCCGGGCCACCGGTGATTACGCACTACAATCTGTTCCGCGCGGTTGAGATTGATGGCTCACCTGCGGCCGGCTACAGCTCGGGGCAAGGGCTCGCGGCCATGGAAGACCTGGCAACAAAGATGAAGATGCCCGGCATGAGTTACCAATGGACAGGCCTGACACTGGATGAAATCGAGTCCAGCGGCAAGGCGCTCATCATCTTCGGGTTGGGAATTCTGGTGGTCTACCTGACGCTCTCGGCGCAATACGAAAGCTTCGCACTGCCCTTCATCATCCTGCTTGCCGTGCCCATGGCGGTTCTCGGGGCACTGGGCCTGATATCGCTGCGCGGGCTCTCGAACGATGTCTACTGTCAGATCGGTCTCGTGATGCTGATTGGCCTGTCGGCAAAGAACTCAATTCTGATTGTCGAGTTTGCCGAGCAGTTGCGGCGCAAGGGGCGGTCCATAGCTGAAGCAGCCATCGAGGCCGCGGAGCTGCGGTTGCGGCCAATTCTGATGACCTCGTTCGCATTCATCCTGGGCGTACTGCCGCTGGTCTTCGCCACCGGCGCCGGCGCCCTCGGACGGCGTTCCGTTGGAACCACCGTCGTGGGCGGCATGTTGCTCTCCACGGTGCTGAACTTGTTCTTTATTCCCGTACTCTACGTGATTCTGAGCAGAGTATTGAGACGCGGCGATATCAGTACAGAACCGCCGGCAAAGGCATAGATCAAAAAGTCACTGGGAATCGCGGTGGGCGATCACGTAGTCTTTGATGCGATCGTAGACTGTGCCGGTCACCACGCCGCGATCCAGCAAGTCCAGCTTGGTTCGATAGGGCCGGAAGCGCACGATGCGTCCGGCCCAACTGGGCGTCATGCCGGGAGCCTTCAGCAACTCGTTGACCGTGGCGTGATTAATATCGATGCGCACCTCGGGCGGCGGGGCCCTCAAAGACGTCGTGGGCGCACCACGCGACTCCCTCTCCTGATCCTGGTACTGGGCTGCCCCTGCTGCGCAAATGCCCAGCAGCGCAAGCGTCAAAGCCGCTGATCGAATCGTTACTCGCACGGCTCCATTCTCTGCTTCGCCCCAGGGAGACTGCAAACGGGCCGGGTATACCCGGTAAAATACTTTCAATCTGTTTGTGAAGGAACATTCAGGTAGTTTCCTCGAAACCGCGCATCTAATCGATCTATGGCAATGCCCCCAATTCCTCCCGTCCCCGATGGCAACGGCAACTCGCTGATGCTCGACAAGGCCAGATCTGTCGCTGTGGTCGTGCTGTTGGCGCTACTCGCCTTGTGCGTGGCGTTCTCATGGACTACGCGCGATGCGATGGCGCATCTTCCTTTTCTGAACCAGGAGAAGGAGGCAAGCGGCGTGGCCGGCAATCAAAAGAACCTCGTCGACCTGCGCCCCTGGCAAACGGCAGAGGCCCTGGCGCCCCTCGCGGTGACCGCCGAAGAAACGGATTATGCTCGGCAGGCTGAACATCTGGCAGATCACGAAGTCGATCAGGCCTTTGCATCGGCCCTGCGCCAGGCCAATCTCAAAGTGCAGCACACCACCTTTACCGGAGAGGCCCTGGCGCTCTCACAAAAGGTCGAACAACTCAAGCTACTCGTTGCCGAAGATCAGGCACAGGTACAGCGTCTCACTTCTTCATTGAGTTCTTCGGGGGCTCAGGCAAAGGCAGGCAAGGAGCCCAATGTCGACAATGACGATCTTGAGATCGCCAAAGCACAGCTCGGCCTTGACTCCGACGAGCTTGCTGATGCACAGCACGATCTTGACCGCGCATCGGGCGATGACCGCGCTCAGATTCAAGGTGAACTGGCTGCTCATGAAGCATCGATGACCAAGTACGACAGCGAGTCAAACCGCACCGGCGAAGTAGCGGTAATCTCCGCCGCGCGGTACGGAACGCTGGCAGGACGAGTGAATTCCTGGTTCAGCCAACGCAGCCGATTCCAGTTGATCCAGCAGGCTCTTCAGGAAGTGCAGAGCGACCTTCACAGTTTGACTGGCGAACACAATACTCTTGAAGCCCAGGCCAATACGAACGCTGCTGCAGCAGGCACGGCAGCAGACCGGGAATCCAGACTCGCCAACCTGAAAGGCAGGAGCGCGGAGCGGCAGCTTCTGAGCATCTACGACGACCGCATTCAAACCGAGCAACAGCTTACCGCGGTTTACGGAAAGTGGTCCGATCAGGTGCTTTTGCAGCATCGCATCCTGGTGCACATGATTCTGCAGTCCCTGGCGCTGATTATCGGCATTCTTATCTTCATGCTTATCGGCGACGCCATGGTGCGGCGGCTGATGGCCACCCCTGCGCTCGGTGGACGGCAGTTGCATACGCTGCGCAGCATTCTGGAGTTGAGTATTCAGGTCCTGGGTGCTTTGCTCATTCTGCTGGTCATTTTCGGCTTGCCAAGACAGATGCCTACGATCCTGGGCCTTGCCACCGCCGGCATCACCATCGTGTTGCAGGACTTCATTCTCGCGTTTTTCGGCTGGTTCGTTCTGATGGGTAAGAATGGCATTCGCGTCGGAGACCGCGTTGAGATCAACGGCGTAGGCGGAGAAGTTACTGAGATCGGCCTGATGAACACCACCCTTCTTGAAACAGGGACCCTGGCGGACATTGGGCTCCCAACCGGCCGCCGCATTGCTTTCATCAACAGCTTCGCGATTCGCGGACAGTATTTCAACTTCTCCACGGCCGGACAGTGGATGTGGGATGAGATCACCGTCAGTATGCCGGCAACCGCCGATCCCCGCGCCTTGGTTGATCGCATTCAAAAAGCTGTGCTTGAGGAGACGCAGGAGGGTGCCGGCATTGCCGTGCAGGAATGGAAGCGCGGGACGCATAGCAACAACCTGAGCCGGTTCACCACCACCCCGGTCGTGAATCTTCTGCCGTCGGCTGCGGGCTTCAACATCCAGGTGCGCTATGTTACGCGCGCGGCCACGCGATTCGACGTACGTACCTCTCTGTATCGGCGAGTGTTTGACCTGCTGCAGGAGCAGAACAAGTCCGGTCAGATCGAGCAGAAGCCGAGCGCTTGAGGCGCATAGGGAATTCCGCCCTGCTTTGGGTTATTGGAGGAAGTTTGGGTTGACAGCGCAGGGGTTTTGCCTTTAGCTTTGAAATAGATGCAGAGCCACCGCCATCACGGTCATCACCATCATCATGGGGACCCCATGCCGGCGGACTGTCGTGGCCTGAACTAATCGGCCAGAGAGATCTAAAGAGATACCCAAGCCCGCCGGCGACCGACGCCAGCGGGTTTTTTCATGCTTCAAACCAAAATCTCAAGCAGAAACAGGAAGAAAATGAGCAGCGAAACACCGACAATCGATTTTGAAAAGATGGATGGCCTCGTACCGGGCGTCGTGCAGGACGCACGCACCGGCGAAGTGCTGATGCTGGGTTTTCTGAATCCCGTCAGCTATGCCAAGACGCTGGAGAGCGGATTTGTGACCTTCTGGAGCCGCACGCGCCAGAAGCTGTGGATGAAGGGCGAGACCAGCGGCAACCGGCTGCGCGTTGTCTCTGCCTCAACCGACTGCGATAACGACACCCTGCTGTTTCGCGTAGTCGTTGAAGGCGACGGCCTGGTATGCCACGAAGGCACGGTGAGTTGCTTCACCAAGGCGATCGTTTCCGAAATGGAGGCCGCGCGTGGCTAACAAGCTCAGACTCGGCATTCCCAAAGGCAGTTTGCAGGATGCGACCATCGCGCTATTCAAGCGCGCCGGCTGGAACATCTACGCAGACGGCCGTTCCTATTTTCCCTCCATCGACGACAGCGAAATTGAATGTATGCTGATTCGTGCCCAGGAGATGGCGCGCTACGTGGACCACGGCGTGCTCGACGCAGGACTCACAGGCATTGACTGGGTCGTGGAGAGCGGTCTCGACGTTGCCAGCGTCACCACGCTCACCTATGCCAAACAGAGCCGCCGCAAAGTGCGCTGGGTGCTGGCAGTGCCTGAAGGAAGCGGCTTTGAAAAAGCCGAAGACCTCGAAGGCAAAATCATCGCTACCGAGCTAGTCGAAGTCAGCAAGCGCTACTTTGCCTCCAAGGGTGTCAACGTCAAGGTCGAGTTCAGCTGGGGCGCTACAGAAGTCAAGCCGCCCATGCTGGCCGATGCAATCGTCGAAGTTACAGAGACGGGCAGCTCACTCAAGGCCAACCATCTCAAGATCATCGACACAGTGATGGAAAGCGAAACGCATCTCATCGCCGGCAAAGCCACACTCGCCGATCCGTGGAAGCGTGAAAAGCTCGACCAAATCGCGCTCATGCTGCGCGGCGCAATCGACGCCCAATCGCAGGTCGGGCTCATGCTCAACGTGCACCGCGTCGATCTCGAAGCGGTGCTCGCCGTGCTGCCTGCATTGAACTCGCCAACCGTTTCGCAGTTGAGCGATTCGGAGTGGGTCGCTGTAAACACCATCGTCGACGAACGCACCGCGCGCGATGTAATTCCGCGGCTGAAAGCGGCACGGGCAACGGGCATTGTCGAGTATCCGCTGAACAAGGTCGTGCTGTAGCGATACTGCTTTCGTGTGTGTTTCGAGTGTCTGCTTTGTGTCAGGGCACGACTTCAGTCGTGCCGAGAAGAGGTCCGAAAACAAGGGGCTTTAGCCGCTGAGGGACAGAATGAAGCTGATTCGTACCAAAGGACGAGGCACGGCACACACGGCGGAAACGCTGTCCGCGCTCGAACGCCGAGGCGGCGCGGCACTCGATACCGTGCTTCCCGCCGTCCGCCGTATCGTCACCGACGTTCGCAAGCGGGGCGACCGC
>CZKZ01000548.1_pt2 | contig 16285 bp, 10 predicted proteins | sample 1122171 | NCBI WGS metagenome assembly CZKZ01 (sample SAMEA3539301, study PRJEB10725) | soil metagenome | biome: tundra; feature: field; material: soil | place: USA | collected 2010-05 | depth 0.15 m
CAAGACCCAGGACAAGATTCGCTCCATCAATCCAGCGAGGCCCGCGGAAGTTGTGGGCGTGCACCAGAAGGCCGGAGCGGAGCACGCTGAAGAGGCCGTGGCTGCGGCCCATCGCGCTTTTGAGTTTTGGCGCAAGACGTCGACGGGAGAAAGAGTGTCACTGCTGCTGAATGCAGCGGAGATTATTCGCCGCCGCAAGTTCGACTTCATGGCGTGGCTGACTTATGAAGTTGGCAAGAACTGGGCCGAGGCCGACGCCGATGTGGGCGAGACAATTGACTTCCTTGAGTTCTACGCGCGCGAAGCGGTCAGGCTGGCCGCGGCGACGCCGCCCATCCAGTATCCCGGCGAGCGCAACGAGTTGATCTATATTCCGCTGGGCGTGGGCGCTGTGATTCCGCCGTGGAATTTTCCATTTGCAATTATGGCGGGGATGACGGCCGCGTCGATCGTCACGGGAAACACCGTGATATTGAAGCCTTCGAGCGATGCGCCGACTATCGCGGCAAAATTTATTGAAGTACTGGAAGAGGCGGGAATGCCGGATGGCGTGGTGAATTTCTGTCCCGGCTCCGGTGCTGCATTTGGCAATGCGATTGTGGAAGATCCGAGGACGCGCTTTGTTGCATTCACCGGATCGAAGGCAGTGGGGCTGGAGATTCACGAGCGCGCAGCGAAGGCCAGGCCGGGACAGATCTGGATCAAGCGCACCATTCTGGAGATGGGCGGGAAGGACTCAATTCTCGTGTGCGCGGACGCGGACGTAGACGCTGCGGTTGATGGTGTGGTGGCTTCAGCGTTCGGATTCAGCGGACAAAAGTGTTCGGCATGTTCGCGGGCGATTGTTGAAGCACCTGTCTACGATATTTTTGTTGAGCGATTGCGAGAGCGAGTTGCAAACCTGAAGGTGGGCGATCCTGCGGCCAATGCGAACATAGGGCCGGTGATCAACAAGGCTGCGCTTGCATCAATGCTTGGCTATGTGGAGAAGGGCAAGAAGGAAGGCCGATTGATTGCGGGCGGCAATGCACCGGCGACTGCCGATGGCGGCTACTTTCTGGAGCCGACGGTGATTGCAGATGTGGCTCCGAACGCTGTGCTGGCGCAGGAGGAGATATTTGGGCCGGTGTTGGCGGTGATCAAGGTCGCGAGCTTTGAAGAGGGCATGAAGGTGGCGAACAACACTGAATACGGACTGACGGGCGCGATCTACTCGAGCGATCGGGAGAAGTTGAACCGGGCGCGGCAGGAGTTTCATGTGGGGAATCTCTACTTCAATCGCAAGTGCACTGGGGCGATGGTGGGGGCACATCCGTTTGGCGGGTTCAACATGAGCGGGACGGACTCGAAGGCGGGAGGGCCGGATTATCTCTACTTGTTTACGCAAGCAAAAAGCGTGGCAGAGAGGCTTTAGCCGGTGGTCTAAGTAGTTGTTTCGATAGCGTCAAATGTTCGCGCAGGTGGTGCGCGATACCCCCGAAATGTTCGCTTAGATGGTTACGAAATGGGGCGAAATGTTCGCTCAGAGGGTTATAGAAACCTTAGGGGATAACCCTTTTTAATATCAAATCCGGCGAAAAGGCTGCTCACAAGGTTACGTTCTGAGTCGAAGGGTTGCAATCAATTAACCCCGAAATTTCCAAATAGGGCCTATTACGACCTAATTGCGCCAATCGCGCAGCCAAACTCTATGTTTTCATGAGTTTTCGTGGACAGTGGATGGGGACCGAAAAGCCCCTCAGTTGAGGGTTGTGGTATCCCACCCATTCCGCAAAGTGCGCGGAATGGATGGGGCACCTGACGGAGATCGCGGGTCAGCAAGTCAGCCCGTACTTGTGGAGTTTGCATTTCAGTCCTGCTCAGGCGGGGATCTTGAGTCAGCAGTTGGGATATGCGCATGCCGCTCAGGCGACGGCGGAGGGGGCGGACTGTTCTTCGGCGTCGATTTTGCTGCCTACTTCGGCGGCGGCTTTTGCGAGGACGCGGTGGTGGATGGTGAATAATGCCAGTTCGAGGCGGTCGCTGACGCCGGTCTTGTCGTAGATGGAGCGCAGGTAGTTTTTGATGACCTGTTCAGTGGTTTTGAGGCGGAGGGCAATTTCGCGGTTCTTGCAGCCCTGAGCAATTAGGGCGACAATGCGCATCTCCTTGGGTGTGAGGCGGTCGCGGACGCGGGTGCCGACCATATCCTCTTCGGGCGATTCGGGCAGCATGAGCTGAGGGGGCACCCAGGTATCGCCGGCAGCGACGCGGTGGACGCATTCAACCAGGGCCGGACCGGTGACGTTGCGGAAGACCACGCCGCGAAATCCCTGCTGCAAATAAGCAGCGGCAGCTTCGCTGTTCTCCGCGATCACGATGCCGCGGCTTCCTGTGGTCTCAAGAAGCATGCGCAGCCGAGTGAGCTCGGGGTGGAGGGAAGCGGCGAACAGGACGATGGAACCGGGGAACGTGGTGATGGCATGGTACATGCGGTCAAGATCGGTGCATTGAGCGATGATGCGCAGGCCCTCGTCCATGGCTAGCACTTTGGCGGTTCCTGCACGAAAGATTGCTTGCGAATCGGCCAGTATAAGTTTATTCATAACGTGCGCCTCACCTGCTGGACTTTACTGCTCAACGTTTTGCAGCCGGCACGACTTTGATTTCCGGCAAGAGTGGAGACTGCGGTCTGAAATCGGACTTTATTTTCTTCCTTTTAACACTATCGGCAAAATGGCAAATGATCCTGCAAATGCCCATATCTGCGACACTGCGAATCGCAAGAGTGCCTAAAGTAATCTGATGGGCTGGAACCTAATTAGTCAAGTGGGATTTAGCAGGACAGAGCCTACAACTTTTGGGGGTGAAGGTCAATCAAGGTCGCGGCACGGAAGCGCGGAAGTTGTTGTCGATGCGGGGATAAGCAGGCTCTAGAAAGTGAAAACCACGTTCTACACTGAGGACATATGGCGAGGCCGATTCTTTTAGCGGTGGATGACGACGTGAGCGTTCTGGAGGCGGTGGTTCAGGACCTGCGGCGGCAATATGGCGCCACTTACCGGGTGATGCGGGCGGCGAGCGGGCAGGCCGCACTGGATACGCTGGCGCAGGTAAAGACACGTCAGGAGCCGGTGGCACTGCTGGTGAGCGATCAGCGTATGCCGGGAATGGCCGGCGTGGAGTTTCTGGAGCGCGCGCAGGAGATTTATCCGGATGCGCGGCGGGTGCTACTGACAGCCTACGCGGACACGGAGGTGGCCATCCGTGCGATCAATACGGCCCGGATTCACTACTACCTGACAAAGCCCTGGGATCCGCCGGAGGAGAAGCTTTACCCGGTATTGACCGACCTGCTGGAAGATTGGCAGGCTGGCTATCGGCCGCCCTTTGAGGGGCTGCGCGTGATTGGTCACCGGTGGTCGTTGAAGGACCACAGGGTGCGCAACTTTCTTTCGCGGAACCATGTGCCCTACCGCTGGCTGGACATTGCAGGCAACGAGGAGGCTTTGCAACTGCTGAAGGACGCGGGGCTGGATCCGGACGTGTTGCCCGTGGTGTTGTTTGCCGATGGGGCCGCGCTGGTGGACCCGGAGACAGAGGAGCTAGCGGCGCGGGTGGGGTTGAGGGTCCAAGCCGAGCAGGAGTTCTATGACATGGTGGTTGTAGGCGCCGGGCCTGCGGGGCTGGCAGCGGCGGTTTATGGCGCCAGCGAGGGGTTGCGTACGGTAGTGATTGAGCCAGTAGCGCCGGGCGGCCAAGCGGGGTCTTCATCGAGGATCGAGAACTACCTTGGATTCCCTTCAGGAGTGACGGGAGCGGACCTGGGGCGAAGGGCACACACGCAGGCCACGCGCTTTGGCGCCGAGTTTGTAACGCAGCGGGCAATAGGCCTGCGCATCGAGGGGCAGTACCGCTTTGTGCAACTTGCCGACGGGCGCGAGGTTTCAAGCCACGTGGTACTGCTGGCTCCGGGGGTGCAATACCGCAAGCTTGGAATTGCTGATGCGGACCGGTTGACGGGGCGGGGCATCTACTACGGAGCGGCGCTGGTAGAGGCTGTTGCGTGCAAGGACGAAGAGGTGTTTGTGGTGGGGGGCGCGAACTCGGCCGGCCAAGCAGCGCTGCACTTTGCCAAGTTTGCCCGCAAGGTGACGATGCTGGTGCGGGGAGAAGGACTTTCGGCAACCATGTCGAAATACTTAATCGATGAGATAGAGCGAACATCCAATATTGGGGTAGAGCCGGGCACGCAGGTGCTGGAGGCAATGGGCGAAGAGAGGCTGGAGACGCTGAAATTGAGCGGGCCGCAGGGGGAGTATCAAGTTCCTGCTTCGTCGGTGTTTGTTTTTATTGGAGCGGCGCCGGGGACGAAATGGCTGCCGGCGTCGATCTTGCGGGACGACAAAGGGTTTTTGCTGGCAGGACCGGATCTGCGGATTGAAGGCAAGTTACCGGAAAGCTGGCGTGAAGCGCGCGAGCCGTACTTGCTTGAGTCCAGCGTGCCGGGTGTGTTTGTGGCCGGCGATGTGCGGCACGGTTCGGTAAAGCGCGTGGCCTCAGCGGTGGGCGAAGGATCGATTGCGGTGCAGTTTGTTCACCAGTACCTGGCAGGGTTCTAGGGGGTTTTGGGAGGGAGCTTTAGATGGTTGATTGCGGTCTCTCACCATTTGTGCGAAAGATGCATAAAGGATGGGTGCCGGCATACGTGGGGTGGTTCAGGATGGCGGTTGATGGTCGTGGTATCCCACCCTTTCCGCCAAGTGCGCGGAAAGGATGGGGCACCTGCATTAGAGTCACGGTGAAGTTGGATTAGATGGAGGAGAAGCAGGCAAGGATGAGTGTGGGCGGACAATCACTGGAGATCGAGTCGGTTCCGTTGGCGGAGATTGTAGAAGCTCTGCGCCGGACGCGTCCTTTTGCCGAAACGAGCGCGGAGACTCTGCTGAACGCGCTTGGCGGCGTGGTCGGCGTGGAACGCGTGACGGCCAGGGCGGGCGCAGTGCTGATGGAGCCGGGGAAGCCCTGGCACTTCTATTGGCTGGTGCTTGACGGCGAGACACGGGCCGAGCGGCCGGAACAAGATGGGTCGCTGACTTTGGCGGGAATTGCGCGCACCGGCGAGGGATTTGGCGAAGCGCCAATGCTGACCGGCAAAGGCTACTCGCCCTTCCTAATTACCGCGACACAGGATTCGCTGCTGTTGCGATTCACGGAAGAGGATTTTTGGAAGCTGCTTGCCTGCTGTGCATCGGCGCGCAAAGTGGTGTTGGCCGATATGGCGGTGCGGTTGCAGGCTTATCAGGTGGAGGCACTACACCGCGAGAAGCTGGTGTCATTGGGGACACTGGCGGCAGGGTTGATGCACGAACTGCACAATCCAGGTTCGGCGGCCAAGCGCGCAGCTTCGCAACTGCGCGAAAACCTGAAGCGGCTGCAGGAATTGAGCCTGCGGTCGGCGGGGAAGCCGAAGACGCAACTTCAGTTGGAGTGCATGCACAGTCTGTTGGACCACGCGGTTCGGAGCTGCTCCGCGCCCGCATTGAGCACGGTGGAACAGTCGGATGCCGAAGAGACGATGTCAGAGTGGCTGCAGGCGGCCGGAGTAGAAAACGCATACACGATTGGGCCAGCGCTAGTGGCGATTGGCTTCGACCAACAGGAACTTGCCTGCGCCCGGGAGGCGTTTGCAGCGGAGAGTTTTTCAGATGCGCTGAACTGGCTGGAGGCGCTGGTTTCAAGCGTCACTCTGGTGTGTGCGATTGAGGAAAGCATCACGCGCATTTCAGACCTGGTGATGGCGGTGAAGAAGTTCGCCTACGACGAGCGGTCGCCGGACAGGGAAATGGATGTGCACGACAATTTGCAAAGCACGCTGACGATTCTGGGCCACAAACTACGGCTGAAACAGATTGGCGTGGACAAACGGTTTGAAGCTGAACCTTCAATCATTCGCAGCAAAGGATCGGCGCTGAGCCAGGTGTGGACCAACCTGATTGATAATGCCGTGGATGCTTCACCAGAGAAGGGACAGATTGAGATTGCGACCTGGAATGAAGCAGGGGCGGGGATTGAGCCGCGATGGCTGGCGGTGAGTATTACTGACCATGGCGCGGGAATTCCGGAGGATGTAAAGCCGCGGATCTTTGAGGCGTTTTTTACAACCAAGCCGCAGGGATCGGGAACCGGGCTGGGGCTGGAGATTGTTCACCGGATTGTGACGCAGAAATTTGGCGGCACGATTGAGGTGGAGTCGGAGCCGGGGAGTACGAGATTTATTGTGCGGCTGCCGATGAAGAGAGCGGAGGGCGCGCGGTGAATCGCTGAGCGCGCGATTTCGCATTTGGCTGTGGTAGGACCACTGAGGGTTTTCTGGCGTATGATGGGTGGGCACGTAAACTTTTCCTCCGCGAGGAATTCTAGTGAGACTACAGAGTTTTCATATTAAGCAGAGGTTCTTTGTGCCGGTTCTGGCCTTGGCATTTTTGGGATTATCCGCGAGCGCTTTGCATGCGGCGGCGAACTGCGACCCACGCGCGCTTGGCGCCAAGGGCGATGGAACCACGAAGGATACGGTTGCGCTGCAGGGTGCGATTGATGCATGTGCAAAGCAGGGTGGCGGCACCGTGCAACTGACGGCGGGGACCTATTTGAGCGCACCGATCGTGCTGAAGAGCAATGTGACGCTGCGGCTCGACAAGGGCGCAACGCTGCTTGGATCTCCCAAACACGAGGACTACCCTCCGATTGCGATGTTTCATTTGCCGGATCTGCAGCCGCTGGTGAGCGCGACGAATGCGTCGAACGTGGCGATAGAGGGCGAAGGCACGATTGACGGCAATGGCGAAAGCTGGTGGCAGCAGGCTCGGTTGATCAAGGATCACGGCGTGCTTGGCAACGGGCACCCGCGGCCGAAGCTAATCATCTTCGATCACTGCAAGAATGTTCGCGTTGAGGGAGTGACGATCCAGAACTCGCCGATGTGGCAGCTGGTTCCGTATTACACCGACAACATGATTATTCGCAATGTGAGGATCCTGGCGCCGCAACACTCGCCGAATACCGATGCGATCGATCCGTTCTCGTCGTCGAATTTGATTATCGATCACGTGTACTCCGATGTGGGCGACGATAATGTGGCGATCAAATCGGGGCCGATCAATTCGCCGGGGCCGGACGATCCGAGCAAGAACATTACGATTACGGACTGCACGTTCAAGCATGGGCACGGGCTGTCGATCGGGAGCGAACTCTCCGGCGGTGCGCAGAATATTCGTGCGGAGAGGATCAGCTTTGAGGGCACGGACAATGGGATTCGCGTGAAGTCCAATCGCGACCGCGGGCACGATGTGGGGAACCTGATCTTCCGCGACATCACGATGAAGGACGTGAAGAATCCGATCATCATCAGCGAGTACTATCCTAAGGTGATGGCGCCGGCGGACGAAGCGGCACAAGCGGTTGGGCGGCTGACGCCTCACTTCCACGACATTGTGCTAGAAAACGTGACGGCGACAGGGGGTGGCGTGGCCGCGGTGATCGCTGGGCTTCCGGAATCACCAGTCAAGAACGTGGTGCTGAATAATGTGAAGATCAGCGCGGAGACTGGAATGTCGGTTGGCTATGCCGAAGTGACGGGCAATGGCGTGGTGGTGACGGCAGAGAAGGGCGAGGCGATTACGAAGATGACGGGGGCTACTGTTACGCTGCGGTGAGAATGCGGCTATTTGCTTTCAGCTGTCAGCTTTCAGCTTGATTGTGGCGGGGTTGGGGGCTTGCTGTCCCACCCTTGAATCAAAGAACGATTCAAGGATGGGGCACCCGGGGTTTTTGCGACACTTGAATTGAAGATGCATAAAGAGGGGCTGCGCTGACGGCGCAGCCCCTCTTTGCATTGATTGGCGGGATTTATTGGTTGACGCCGCTGGCTAGGAAGCCGCCGTCAACTACGAGGGTTTGTCCGGTGACGAAGGAGGCGGCGTCAGAAGCTAGATAAATGGCGGCGCCGATGAGCTCTTCGGTTTTTCCGAAGCGGCCCATGGGTGTGCGCATGAGGAGTTCCTGACCGCGCGGCGAGTTGTCGAGGAGGTTGGCGTTGAGGTCGGTGCGGAAAACGCCGGGAGCGATGGCGTTTACGGTGACGCCCTTTTTGGACCACTCGACGGCGAGGGAGCGGGTGAGGGAGGCGACGCCGGCCTTGCTGGCGGCGTAGGCGGCTACTTCACTGAGCGCGACGAAGCTATTGAGCGAGGCGATGTTGATGATGCGGCCATAGCCGCGCTCTAGCATGTGCCTGCCGAAGATCTGGCAGGCGCGGAGGGTTCCGGTGAGGTTGGTGTCGAGGATGCTGGTCCATTCTTCCTCGGGGAAATCGAGCGTCGGGGAGCGCTTGATTCTTCCGGCGCAGTTGATGAGGATGTCGATTTTGCCGAAGCGGTCGAGGGCGGCGGTCAGCAATGTTTCAAGCGATGCGCGGTTGCAGACGTCCGAGGTCAGGCGGAGAGATTTGCGGCCGCGGGCTTCGATTTCGCCGGCGGTCTCGTCTACTTCGTGCTGGCGGCGCGCGGTGGCGATAACGTCGGCGCCGAAATCGGCAAGCCCGAGGCTGAGGGCGCGGCCGATGCCGGAGGTGCCTCCGGTAACGACCGCGGTTTTGCCTTCAAGGCTGAGAATATGAGCTGTCATTCGATCTCCGTGGGGAATGCTTCTTGTTTCGTGCTTCGAGATTCAATTTCGTTGGGAATGCCGGCACTCGATTGTTGGTTATTGAATTTCAACATCAGAAATGTCCTGATGGCAGCGTCAGCACAGTAGAACTCTCGTTCCCTCAGGGGCTAAAGCCCGCGGTATTGTTGGTTGATCTGAAGGGTACGGGCTTTAGCCCGTACCCTTCAAGCTAAAGCCTGTACCCCTTCAAGCTAAAGCTTGTCTCAACTGGCTAAAAGGCCGGTTTATGCGTTGCGCCCTAGAAAGACGGGAGCGATATGGCGGTTGTAGAGATTTTCTGTCACGTTCTTTGCGATCACGGATTCATTGGCTTCAAGCAGGTCGAGATAGCGGCGACCCATTTTTGCGGCGACCTTGAAGCCGACATGAAGCAACTGGCGGAGGCTGCTGTTGTATGCGGGATTCGTCTGGACGTGACGCAAAGCTGAGGTGTATTGCTCCGAGGTCCAACCGCGGACTGCGTCGGGCGCGGGGAGTTTGGCGGGATCGATGTCGATGACAGTGGCGTAGGGGGCGCAGAGCTCCTCGCGATGGGCGAAGGCTTCGGCGTAGATTTCCTTGGCGAGAGCGAGGCCGTCACCACCGGCTTCGGCAAGGCCGATGAGTTCTTCAAGCCACGTGGTTCCGGCGGTCTTGAGGTGGACGCCGGCGTTGAAGCGCCTGGTGCATGCGTAAATGGCGGGGTAGATGGAGAATTTGTCGCTGCCGGAGTGAACGCTGAGCTTGAGATTGGCGGGCAGGCCGAATTGCTTGACGGCGTAGGCGATGGCGGCGATGTCGAGGCCGAATTCACGCTCGAACTGGGCCACGTCGCCGACGTAGTCGACACCCTTGTTGAAGCGGCCGCTGAACTTGGGGGCGATGGTCTGGACGGGAATGCCTTCGTCGGCGATGGCGGCCAGGATGATGAGCAGCTCGATCGGACTCTGGGCGCGATCGGTTTCGTCCATTGAAACTTCGGGGATAAAGTTGCCGACGCCTTTTGCGCTCACGACCTTGCGGTAGACTTCGCCGGCTTTCTTGACGGCGGCAAGAAATTTCTGCGCAGCCTGGCGGAGGTCATCGGCAGTGATGTCGAAAGCGTCATCGACGCCGGCGAGCTGAATGCTGCCGAGGAGTTCGGGATGGCGCTTTACGAAGGCGTCGATATCGGCGGCTTGCGGAGACTGGCCGATGAAGTCGGCTACGTCGATGGTGAAGAAATCGCAGGGGGCGAGGAAGCGGTCGACAGTTGCAATGGTGATGTGGTCGGCGTCGCAATAGTAGGGGAGCTTCCAGGAGAGTGCTTTGACCGCGGCATCGGCGGCCTGACGAGCTGACAAGGGCTCAGAACCGATGATCATGTGTTCGCGGTTCGACTTGTTCCACACGGGAACGACTTCGATGCCGCTCGAGAGGGCTTTTACGCAGGCCTGTAATTGCGCCTTGGCCTGGTGAGAGAATCTGTCCCCTGTTCCAACCGAATATTTGTTGAGCATTAAGCCTTGGTTCTCCATGGTCTCTTTTTCTGTCTTGAAGAATTTGTGATCAAGTCTCTGCCGCGCATTGCCTCGGGGGCTAAAGCCCCGATTGATATTGCTTCACTTGCGGCACGACTAAAGTCGTGCCCTTTCAAAACCGTTGCGGGCGGCATTCAATCCGGGGCTAAAGCCCTCATTGATATTGCGGCGTTGCGGCACGACTAAAGTCGTGCCCTTTCAAAACCTCCGGTTGTCAGACCGTTGCTTTCAAAGCCTCGGCTTGTTCAGGGGACTCTGTGAGGCGGCTGCGGTGGGCCCATAATCCCAAACCGGGATTGGCGATGAAGAAGACTTCTTCACCACCGACCTGGTTGTAACCGTGCTGAAGCTTTGCAGGATCGAAGCGCGACGTCATTGTCTTGAGATCGCAATAGCTGAAACCGACACCCTCAACCTCTTCCTGGGTGAGCTGTCCGGGGCACCAGGTGATTTTGAAACGACCTTCGGACGAGGCATGGATGAGATGCGCGGCTGCGCTCAGATCGCTGCCCAGGTCCGGATTGTCATTGACCGCTTTCAGCGTGGCCGGAGTTCCGCGATAGCCGTATTTGCGGATGAGCGCGTCGATGCCCTTGTCTTCGCCAAATTCGTGCACGCCGGGAGCGAGGATGATGAGTTCGGCGCCATCGGCGAGTGCCATGCGGGTGCGGTAGACGGCCTTGTTGCCGATCCAGGTGGAGTGAAACTCGCTGGGATCGAGGAAGACGACGGCCTTGTGAATCTGCTTGTCGACTATCTCGAAGTTGACCTTGAGGCTCAGTTCGGCGGCTCTGAGGAAGCACTCGATATCGTCGCCGACGAAGAGGCCGCGCACGGCGAGGCCTCCGTCTGCCTTGCGCCCGACGACGGTCTGCACGTAGACGATGGGCAGGTGGCGCAGAAAGTGGTCGGATGCGTAGTTGAGCACATTGCGCACGGGATTGATGGCCCGGCCCATGATGCGCTCCATGCCGTAGACCGCGCCCAGGTAGTGGCTGCGGTTGATGCCCTCGCGGCCGCCGGTGCCGATGAGGATGTTCTTTGTGAAGTTGGCCATGCCGATGACTTCGTGGGGCACGACCTGGCCGATGGAAAGAATGAGATCGAATCCGCCGCTGGAGATGAGCTTGTTGACCTGTGCGGGCCATGCGTAGGTCAGCTTGCCTTCAGACTGTTCGCGGATGAACTCTGACGGGACCTCTCCGAGAGTCTCGACGTCGGTGCGCCAATTGTGGACCTTGAACAGATTTTGCGGCACGGTGGGAAACATGTGCGTGAGCTGATCAGGGCGCATGGGCGTATGCGTTCCGATAGCAGGAAGAACGGCCTTGAGCTTGTCGCCGTAGTGCTTGTAGATATAGCCGGTGAGCTCGCCGGCGCGCGAGTGTTCGCGGCTCTGGTCGGGGGGCACGGCGAGGACGTTTTTGCGGTCGCCGAGCTTGGCCACGCTTTCCACGAGCAGGTCGTTCAACTGCTGCGGAGTGAGATCGGTATCGATGCTTCCGGTGGCGCAATAAAGGCTCATGCTGACAACTCAACTTTCTTTAATCCCGGCGCTAGCAGGAGGATGATTGCCAGTGCGGTGAGGTATGCGCTGGCCGCGACGATGAATAGGGTGGCATAGCTGTGGGTCATTTGCAGGATGAAGCCTGAATAGGTGGCGAGCAGAATGCCGCCAACCGATCCAGCCATTCCGCCGATGCCGGTGACAGAACCAACAGCAGCGCGCGGAAACATATCCGACGTAGTGGAGAAGAGGTTTGCCGACCAGCCCTGGTGTGCTGCAGCAGCCAGACTGAGAAGGGCCACTGCTACCCATTCGGAGTCGGTGTAGTTGACGGCAATGATCGGCACCACGAGGCAAGCACAGAGCGACATCGCAGCCAGGCGCGCCTTGGTGGGCGACATTCCCATTCTGATAAAGGGAGCGGGTAGCCAGCCCCCGCCGACACTGCCAATGGTGGTGCAGTTATAGACAATGATGAGCGGCAATCCAAGATGTGAGAGGTTCAGGTGGAATCTCTGGGTGAAGTAGGAGGGGAGCCAGAACAGGTAGAACCACCAGATGGGATCGGTGAGGAACTTGCCAAGCGTGAAGGCCCATGTCTGGCGATATCCGAACAGCTTGATCCACGGCGTGGAAGGCCCGGGTTTCTCAATGATTCCCTTGTTGATGTATTCGAATTCGGCGGCGCCTAGGGCTGGGTGTTCCGTGGGCTTGCGGTACTTGAGGAACCAGAGGAGGATCCAGGAGGCACTGAACAGGCCAGTGACCAGGAAGGCGTAATGCCAACCATAGTGAATAGTCACCCAGGGCACGATGAGCGGAGCCAAAATGGCGCCGACGTTGGCTCCGGAGTTGAAGATGCCGGTGGCCAGCGAGCGCTCGCTCTGCGGGAACCACTCAGCAGTGGTCTTGATGGCGGCGGGAAAGTTGCCGGACTCGCCCACGCCGAGGCAGAAGCGCGCGATGCCGAACTGCATTACCGTGTTGGCCAATGCGTGGCCCATGGCCGAGAGGCTCCAGACAGCCATGATGACCATGTAGCCGATACGCGTACCCACTTTGTCGACGAAGCGGCCGGCAGCCAGGAGGCCGAGCGCGTAGGCAACCTGAAAGGCGTCGACTACATAGCCGTAGTCGAGTTCGGACATGCCGATGCTTGCCTGGAGTGTGGGCTTGAGGATGCCGATGACCTGGCGATCCATGTAGTTGATGGTGGTGGCGGCGAAGAGCATGGCGCAGATCGACCAGCGCACGCGCCCTATTCGTACGCTGACCGGGGAATCTTCCTTAATCGCGACGGCTGAATCCGTACTGCCATCCATGTCTTTCTCCTTACAGCTTGTAGGCCTTCTTTACCAATGAATAGGTCAGCTCGTGCGCGAGTTCAAATGCTTCGTCTTCATCCAGGCGGTGCTGGGCGACGAGATTGGCAAGGAAAGCGCAGTCGATGCGCCGTGCCACGTCGTGCCGCGCCGGGATGGAAAGGAATGCCCGGGTGTCGTCGTTGAAACCTACGGTATTGTAAAAGCCCGCCGTCTCCGTAGCCCGCTGCCGGAAACGCATCATTCCCTCAGGACTGTCATGAAACCACCACGGGGGTCCAAGGCGCAAGCACGGATAATGGCCCGCGAGCGGAGCCAGTTCGCGGCTGATGGTGGACTCGTCGAGCATGAATAGGATGATGGTGAGTTTGGTTTCGTTGCCAAAGCGGTCGAGCAAAGGGCGGAGTGCGTCAACGTAGTTGGTAGGCCGCGGGATGTCTGCGCCCATGTCGCGGCCATAGCGCTCGAAGACCTTGCGATTGTGGTTGCGCACACTGCCGGGGTGAATCTGCATGGTGAGGCCGTCTTCGAGGCTCATTTGCGCCATTTCAGTAAGCATCTGGGCGCGGAAGAGTTCGTTGTCTGCGGCGCTGGATTTGCCGGAGAGAACCTTGCTGAAGAGGGCAGCGGCTTCGGCGGCGGGAAGGTCGGCGGTTTGTGCGGTGGGGTGGCCATGGTCGGTGGCCGTGCAACCCTGTTCGCGGAAACGGGCGCGGGCCTTGCGCAATGCGTTCAGGTAGCCGTTCCAGGTGGAGGTGTCCTCGCCAGTGTGTTCACCGAGCTTAGCAATCAGGCCGGCAAACCCCGCGAAGTCGGGATCGACGACCGGGTCGGGACGGAAGGCGGGCAGAATTCTCGCCTTCCAGCCGGAGGCGCGAATCGCCTTGTGATCGTCGAGCGAGTCGGTGGGCGAGTCGGTGGTGGACAGGACCTCAATATTGAAATTCTTGAAAAGGGCGCGGGGCAGGAACTCGGGGGTATGCAGCTTTTCGGCGATGGTATCGAAATAGTGGTCGGCGTTTTTCTCCGAGAGGCGCTCTTCGAATCCGAAGTGCTCCTGGAAGGCATAATCCAGCCAGACGCGCGTCGGGGTGCCGCGAAACAGGTAATAGTGCTTGGCGAAGATGTGCCAGACCTTGCGGGGGTCCTTGATGACTGCTTGTCCAATTCCGAGGTCGTCAAGAGAGACGCCCTGACTGTAGAGCATCCTGAAGACGTAGTGGTCAGGCTGCACGAACAGAGTGGCGGGGTCAGGAAATGGTTCATTGTTAGCAAACCAAGCGGCATTGGTATGCCCGTGAGGGCTAATGATTGGCAGGTTTTTTATATGTGCGTAGAGGGCTCTGGCGACTTTGAGGGCGCTGGCCTCGGTTGGAAACAGACGATCTTCATGGAGCAACATGGCTGTTATTTTACCCCTCGAATAAGTGGTGGTGCGATCCGGCCTGCGTTGAGGTCAGACCACAAGTATACACATGGCTGCCAAGGTCGTGAATTCCTTCGCGAGGCGAAGATTTCAGGGCAGATACGCGCTTCTCAGTGGTAAGCTCATTCTGTCTGGATTTCCATCAATCTGGAGAAGGTGGCTGACACTTATGCCGCGGACAAAGCAAGACGAACCCAATACCCACCGCACCATGCAGGTGGTTAACCACATCCGGTCTCTGATAGAAAATGGCACGCTGCAACCGGGCGACAAGATTCCGCCGGAACGCGAATTTGCGCGCACACTCAAGATCAGCCGGGCCAGTCTTCGAACCGGCATTGGCTACATGGCTGCCATGGGGGTGATGAAGATCCGGCATGGCGTGGGAACTTTTGTGGCGGATGGTCCGCCGGAGTTTGGCAAGGCGTCTCTGGGCCTGATGGGGGCGCTGCACGGCTTTCAGACATGGCAGATGTTTGAGGCCCGCATCATTCTTGAAAGCAATATTGCGGCGCTGGCGGCAGAACGCGGGAAGGATGAGCACTATACCGCGATGGCCGAGGAAGTGGCCGAGATGTTTGCGGCCATGGAAAGCCCGGCAGATTTTCTGATTCACGACCTGCTGTTCCACCGCATCATTTCGCAGGCGTCCGGCAATCCAATTCTGGCGGCAGTGATCGAAACCATCACGTCGGCACTCTACGACAAGCGGCGCAAGACGGTGGAACGATCCATCGACATGCGCGAGTCCGCGGAGATGCACCGGGAGATCTACCGGGCAATTCGTGCTAGGAAATCGCAGGAGGCTCGCAAACTGATGGAAGAGCACCTGCGCATGGCTCAAACCTCGCAGGGGATGGAACGGCCTCCGGACCGCAAGGCAGTGCTGGTGGCAAGCCGGTAGGGAAACGGCGGGCGGAACTCAGAGGCCGGCACGGGATCTCAGGTACCGGGCAGGGCATTGGCGAGCGATGTGTCGCTGATGAGGCCAGCCAATTGCGTAGCCGTTGGGCCGTCGCTGGTGATGACGTTTGGGTGTTCAACATTTTCAAATGTGAGCTGAATATCGAGCGTGCGGGGGGATTCATTTTCCCGGGCGTTCCGTTTGCGGATGCGGCCGAAACACGCCCAAATTAGTCCACTTCGAGCGCGAATTGGGGGGAGTTTGTGACGGTGACTGCAGGTCCACATAGCGGTTGGCCGCCGCATCCAAAGGTCTGACCATATAGTCAATGACCCTTTTGTACTATACAGGCCAAAAGCGCTCATTTTAGTGATTTTAGCCGTAGAAATAGAGCAAGACCGTATTTCCGGATTGACAAAGGTCAGTCCGCTAGAAGAAACTATTATCGCTTCAAAAATGTGGTCAGACCACAACTGGCAAGAAGCCGAAGAGCCCGGACAGGGCAGGCGCACTCAGTTGCTGGGTGAGTTTTTGAACGAATTCTTAGGAGGCACTATGCAGAAAACGTTTAATGGTATTGAGAATACTAAGGCGCATGGTATGGCTCAGAGGTTACTGAGCAGTGTTTCATGGCTTGGCTGTTTGACGGCGATGTTCTTGCTGATGTGCGCCGGCACGGCAATGGCGCAGCTTTCAGGCAAGGGCGCAGTAACAGGTACGGTGACGGACAAGACGGGGGCAGTGGTCCCCGGCGCCGAGGTTACCGCTACCAACGGCGCAACCAATATCTCCACGACGGCCAAGACGACTGGATCGGGAGCCTATAACTTTGCGAACCTCGATCCCGGCATCTACACGGTTACGGTGACCGCCCAGGGCTTTGCAAAGCAGGCACAGGAAAACATCCATGTGAATGCGATG
>CZKZ01000189.1_pt1 | contig 16262 bp, 14 predicted proteins | sample 1122171 | NCBI WGS metagenome assembly CZKZ01 (sample SAMEA3539301, study PRJEB10725) | soil metagenome | biome: tundra; feature: field; material: soil | place: USA | collected 2010-05 | depth 0.15 m
CGTAGATCTTTCCCTGGCGCAGGCGCGAGCGCAGTTCGTCCACGGTCACGTCCACATTCACAACTTCGTCGGCGCGTTTGAAGAAGTTGTCAGGAACGGTTTCGCGGATGACGGTATTTGCAGAGCGATTGACGGCATCGTTCAGCGTTTCAAGGTGCTGAATGTTGACGGCCGTCATTACGTTGATGCCGGCTTCAAGCAACTCGAGAACATCTTCGTATCGCTTGCGGTTCTTGGTGCCCGGTACATTAGTGTGGGCCAACTCATCCACTACCACGGTGTTGGGATGGCGGGCGATGATGGCGTCAACGTCCATCTCTTTCAGATTGACGCCGCGGTAAGGAATCACGCGCTGGGGCACGATCTCGAGGTCGCGGATGCGAGTTTCAGTCTCTGCACGGCCATGGGGTTCCACCAAGCCGATTACGACGTCAACTCCCAACTGGTGCTTCATCCGGTGGGCATCATTGAGCATATCGTAGGTTTTGCCCACGCCCGGTGCAGCGCCGAGATAAATGCGCAGCTTGGCGGCTTCCGGCTTCTTTTCCAGAACGATCTCGGCCATGGCTCAGCCCACCTCAACTGGATGCCGGACGTCACCCACAACGGCTACCGGAAGAGTGAATCGGAATGTAGTACCGTGGCCCAGGCGGCTCTCGACGGCGATCTGCCCGCCCAAAGACTCGACCAGACGCCGGACCAGCGCCAGGCCCAGCCCTGAACCTTTTTCAGAGAAGGTATTGAAGCGATCGAAGATGGTGCTCAGCCGTTCCGCTTCGATGCCGCGGCCCGTGTCGCGCACTGTGAATTGGACAAAGTCCTTGATCTCCTCGGCGGCCAGAAGAATCTCGCCGTCCGCTGGTGTATAGCGGAGGGCGTTCGAAAGCAGGTTGTCGAGGATGGAACGCAACGCGCGCCGGTCCGCCTTCACAACGGACAGGTCGGCGTAGGCGTTCACTTCGACGTGGACACGCTTTTGAGCGGCCTCGTCGCAATAACGGTCGCGTGCCTCTCCCAGTGCTTGCAGCGGGCGCACCCGTTCGAGTTTAAGTTCGCGTTTTCCGGTATCAAGTTCGGCCACCTCGATTAGGTCGCCCATCAGATCGTCCAGCTTCTCGCTTTCATTCACGACCGTGGCCACAAGTTCAGCCTGCAATGGAAGCAGCTCTCCGCCGAAGCCCTGAGCCAGCGCATAGAGGCCGCGGCGCAACTGAAGCAGGGGATTGCGCAGCTTGCGGCTGGCGACGGCGATGAATTGCGTCTTGAAGCGGTCAGTATCCTGCAGGGTTGTCACGTCTTCAAGTGTTGTTACGGTGCCGAGCAGGCGGCCTTCGGAGTCGCGCATGGGCGTGGTGCGCAGTCGGTAGCTGCGCTCCTGCTTGCCGATGCGCATGGGCAGCATGGAGGCTTCGTCTTCGGTTGCCACGGCCTTTTGCATGGAGACGGCATTGCGGATGGCGCTCAAAATCTTGTCGCCGCCGGGGGTATTGGCGAGTGCCATGCGGTCGCCGGCGGCTTCGCCGAGAAGTTCTGCGGCTGCCTGATTTACTTTCAACACGTGGCCCTTGCCGTCCGTGACAATGATGGGTTCAAAGATGGACTGAAGCACGGCGTCGGAGAGCTGAAACTCCATCTGCCGGCGGCCGGCTTCGGAATCGCGCAGTTCGCGAAGCCTGACGGCGATGCGGCTCAGTTCGCTGGCCAGTACGCCGAAGTCGTCGCGGCTGCTCCACTCAACACGATGTTCAAGGTTGCCCTGGGCGATGCGGTGGGCGTCGTGAGACAGCGCGCGAATGGGACTCAGTACGAAGTAGATTGTGCAGATCTCGATCAGCAATGCGGCGAGAACAAAGCAGTAAGCCAGAGTAGACTGCCCCGCCGCTACCAGGGCGCGGTGAGTGACAGCCACGAGCCCGGCCGTGAGGCAGGCGAGTAGCACGCAGCCGATAATCAGTCGCTGAGTAAGGTTGAGCATTGCCCGGTCTCCGTGCCGGTGGAGCGGTTCTCCAGTTACGGTGAATCAAGCCTTGATTGTTGTGTGGCTTCTTACTCCAGAAAAAGCCGCCGTGCACATCCCTTAGAAAAGCCCTGCAAACTGGAGAACAGCTCTAGAGGGTATCTTAATCATTCTCGCGGAAATGGCCTCAATGCGCAAAGCATTTGGACTGTATGGGGTTCGCGAGGCCGAATCGGAGTCACGGAATCTCGCATACTGAGAGGGTTTCATTGTGCCAGCGGCAGGCGAGGCCCGCGGGCGCCGGAAACGAGACCAAGACCCAGTCCACGCCAAAGTCGGTCCTCAGGCGCTCGAAGTCAGCAAGGTGAAAGTTTTTCCAGCCTTTTTGAGCCTCGACCTGGCGATCCCATGCCGGACCCAACTCGGGAACCTGGGTTACTACTGCCGTGTCCTTGATGGCGTCGGCCAACTGGCTGCGCTCGGCGAGCGCGCGAAAGCTGTGATAGTCCTCGTCCGGAGCTTCAAGGTAGCGCGGATCAAGGGCAAAGTACGCGTTGGTTGGAGTATTTGCGCGAATCCATGCAAAGGCCTGCAGCCACGGATTAGACGGCTCGCGCCCTGGCCACTCAATATGCTGACTGCTGCTGAACTCAGCACGTTGGGCGGCGAACATGCTGCCGTTGAGGATGAGCAGAAACACCGCCCATCGCCAGACGCTGGCTTTTAGCAGGTACTTTCCCAGCAGGCACCCGGCGGTGAGAGCGAGGAAGAAATAGACGAGGTGAAGGTAGCGCATGGGCTGCAAGGGCGTGAGCCGGACCAGGGATGGAAAGCCAAGCATGAGCATGGCAACGGCCTGCTGGAAGACTCCGTAGGCGAATACAGCCAGTGCGAAACGGGCCAGGACAGTTTCGCCGCGTCTACGTGCGACACGCCACAGCAGCCAGAACAGAAATAGCGGGGCCAGCGCACCCAGCCACTCGTACCATTGCCACTTGTAGAGGTAATAGTAGGTTCGCGTATCGAGCGCCTTTTTCCATACCGGACTTGGCGGCTCAAAGATCCAACCCAGAGGCACAAAGGCGGCGAGTAAGGAAGTGTGCCTGGCGCCGCGCCACGAACGGAACCTTGCATGAACAGGCTCCGAAAGGGCCATGGCCAGGAAAAAGCAGAAGGAAATGCCCATTGCGGCCATGATGGGATGCATCAGAAAGGCGAGCAGGAGCAAGAGCACAGCATGCCAGCGCTTGCCTGCCAGTATGCGCGAGACGGCTAGCAGGATAAGAGCAGTGGCTACGTTTCGCGGATGCAAATGCTGGTCGGCCAGATAGAGGGCCGTGCCTGAGACTGGAAGGGTAAACATGGCGGCGACCATGGCGACGCCAGCCCAGTGCGCGCGCTGCTCGGCAAACAACTTGCGCGCGATACTCCAGCAGGCTAAGAGGATGAGAACGATTGACGCCAATTGCCAGAGCAATTCCGTAGTGGCAATTGAGATGCCGGTCAGGTGTACGAAGCCGGCAAGCCATTTGTCGAAGAATGTGGCCTGAAGCTGCAGGCGGAAGAAATCGGCATCGTGCGGGTAGAGTGCGGGATTCAAATCACTTTTGACGGCGGAGAGGTACATGGCGTCATCTTCGATGCCTGGGTGGTACCCCATCACGCCGAAGCCGAGCATGGTGAAGCCGATGATCAACAGAAGGTTGACCGGGAATTTGCGTGTTAGTACCATAACTCCCGTATACTCAGGCTCAGCATGTCGTCGATCGTGATAGAACCATCGTACATGCCGGTGGACGGCCCGGCAACGCACGCCATGTCATCGGCGGGACAGGCAGAGTCTACCCCAGAGAAGCTGGCGCTGACGATTCCAACGCTGCGCGAGGCTGAGAATATCAGCGGGCTGCTGGATCATGTACGTTCCGTTCTTGACCCTCTTCGGATTCGCTACGAGATTCTGGTTGTTGATGACGACAGCCGCGATGGAACCGAGGAGATTGTGTCTGCGATTTCGCAAAAGGACCCGCGAGTTCGCCTGCTGGTGCGTAAGGGGCAAAGGGGACTGTCAGGCGCGATCCTACACGGCTGGCAAAACACCGATGCGGCAATTCTTGGTGTCATGGACGCCGATCTTCAGCACCCCCCAGGACTCCTGCCCGCATTGATCGCGGCAATTTATTCCGGCCGCGACCTGGTGATTGGCAGCCGGTACACGGCGGGTGGCAGCATGCGCGATTGGAATCTGGTGAGGAAACTGATCTCCGCCGCAGCAGTATGGGTGACGTGGCCCATTCAGCGGTCGGGACTCCGCGCCAAAGATCCTATGTCGGGCTTCTTCCTTGTTCGTCGGGAATGCCTTGAGCGGATACCATTTCAGAGCGCCGGCTTCAAACTGCTGCTGGAGGTTCTGGTGCGCGGTCACATCCGATCGGTGGAGGAGGTTCCGTTTGCTTTCGGGCAGAGATACCGCGGTGCGAGCAAGGCCAGCTTCAAGGTTGCAGTCGATTATGCGCGGCTGCTGGCAAGACTCTACGCGAGCCGATTCGGTCTGCGGCGGGATTAGGGCAGGCATGGGTTCGTGCTATCCCACCCTTGCGGCAAAAACAAAGACGCCGCAAGGATGGGGCACCCGGGCGTTCTAATCCATTTCACAGAACGGGCAACAACATCCGCAGTAATAGAAATGCGCCGACGCCAGCAAAGAAAACCAGCGCCATGCGGATGCCGGGCTCACGGTTGACTTCGGGGACCAAGTCAGTAGCACCAACGTAGATTGCTACGCCGGCCGAAATGGGCAACCCGTAAGGCAGCCAACTCGGCACTACTTCAATCACCAATACTCCCAAAAGTGTGGCTGCGGCTAACCCAATTGCGGAGTAGAGCGCGATGGTGCGACTGCGACCGCTGGCCAGCATCACAGAGGCCATGGTGAAGCCCTCTGGCGCCTTGTGCAGAAAGATGGCCAGGAAGATGAGCCAGCCGAGCCAGTTGGAAACGACGAAGCCCGAGCCGATGGCCACCCCGTCAAAGAGCGCATGCACGCTGAGGCCAACCAGGACCGCGTTGCCCGTATGCCGAGTGACCAACTCCCCGTGGTGCGTCTCTTCGCCATAGTGGAAATGGGAGTTGATGGTGTGTTCCAGCAGGTGCACGACGCAGTAGCCGGCCATGATGAGGATGGGGCCCAGGCGTGAGTTCAGCCGCAGGCTCTCTGGAGCCATTTCAAGCAGAGCGACGGCCATCAGGAAGCCGGCTCCAAGGGCTACGAAGTAGCGCAGGTAGCGTTCGACACCGCGAGCGCGCACCAGCACCAGTCCGCCAGCCACATCGGCCAAGGCGGCAATGACGCCGAGGATTAAGGAAACTTTCAGCATCAGGCTCTAGCCGCTGTGCCGAATGTGCATGACGTCGCCATCCTGCACAATGTATTCCTTGCCCTCAAGGCGCAACGTACCCTTGGAACGCGCGGCGGCTTCAGAGCCTGCGGCCAGCAGGTTGTCCCAGCGGATAGTTTCGGCGCGGATGAAGTGGTGTTCAAGGTCGGAGTGGATGGCCCCTGCCGCTTGCGGCGCTTTTGAGCCCACGGGTACCGTCCAGGCGCGGCACTCGTCCTCGCCGGCGGTGAAGAAGCTGATTAGCCCGAGAAGCTCGTAGCTCTTGCGGATCAGGCGTACGAGGCCGCTTTCGTGGAGCCCATAGCTACCCAGAAACTCAGCCGCTTCTTCGTCGTCCATTTCTGCCAACTCGGCTTCAACCTTGCCGCAGATGGCGGTTGCGCCGGCGTTGGGCCGATGCGCGACCTCATCCAGCTTCAAGCGGCTGACTGCAGCGTCGAGGTCGGCGCCGAGCGTAGTGCTTTCGCCGATATTGAGGGCGTAAAGGATGGGCTTCTGCGAGAGGAACATGAAACCCTTGATGAGTTTCTTCTCCTCGTTCGTCATCTCCAATTCGCGCAGCGGCTGCTCTTTTTCGAGCGACTCTTTCGAGCGGATCAGGAGGGCTTGCTCGCGCTCCAACTCGCTGGTGCGGCCCTTTTTCAGGTCTTTCTCCAAGCGTTCGAGACGCTTTTCAATTTGAGTGAGGTCGCTGACCATCAGATCGAACTCGACGTTCTTGATATCGCGCAGCGGATCGATGGGGCCGACGTGGGGAATTGACTCGTCCTCGAAGGCGCGGAGCACGTGAATCAGCGCGTCCACCTGGCGCAGGCTGGCGAGGAACGCAGTCTCCTTCAGCGCCTCCTGCCCAATGGCGGCCACGTCAACGAACTCAACAGACGCGAAGGTGGTCTTCTTGGGTGAGTACAGGGCCGATAGCTTTTCCAGCCGCTCGTCGGGCACGCGGGCAACGCCGATGTGCTCCTGGCGCGAGTGGCTGCGCTCTTCGAGCCGGGCCTTGGTCAGAATCTTGAACAACGATGTTTTGCCTACCTGCGGCAGGCCGATGATGCCGGTTTTCATGATTGTTCCATTGCGGCCCTTTGAGGATGAGATGCGCGCACGAGGGCCTCTACGATGATACAGGAACGGTTAACAGTGAACAGTATGCAGAGGTCAACATTTGACTCAGGCCAGGCGGTAGGTGACTGCTGCCACCTAAGAGTCTCCTACGCCGACTCTGCGCGAGCCACAAGCACCACCGTCGCCAGTCCCAATAGCAGGATGGCTTCTTCGACGTGTTCGCTGCGATTGTGGAGTTTGTTGAAGTGGATGCGGCTGGGATTTGCTGCGTCGGCTTGATCGATTGCTCCGCCGGCGGCGATGCGGTCGCGCTCCATGGCGGGAATAATTGCGAATTGCGAGTAGACCGTAAAGGCGATCATCAGCACTACAAGGCCCATGGGCGCAAGCACCGCGCGCGGTTTGTAGATGCCCCAGGCAGGGGCCAGCGCCAAAAGCGCGAGAGTTACCATTCCCGAAACCAGCCCCATGCCATGGAGGATGCGAAGCAACTGGCCAACAATTGAACCGGCAGTATGGGTGTCAGGTTGCAGTGTGGTAAACGTGATGGCGGCGACGATCGGGAAAAATATTTCGGCGCCGAGCCAGACGATGAGCGCGAAATAAAGAAGAGTGCGGAGAAGAGTCTTCAAGATCAGCCTCTAGCTGCTAGCTTCCAGTCTCTAGCTTTTGCGTTGCACCAATTCTACTTCTGCGGCCACGAGGTTCACGTGTTTTGTGGTTGAGTGAAGTAGAAACCGAAGTTTCATCCGCCATGGCGGACGAGACCTGGGCACACGCAGAGCTAGACACCTGCGAAATGCTGGAAGCTATGAGTTGTGTTTCAATGCGCGCTTCAACACGATCTCAAGAGCGGATTTTACCTGGGCGTATTCCTCGGGCGTGATGGTGCCGGAGATTTTCTCGCTTTCCACGGCGAAGAGCTCTTCCTTGAGTGCATTCAGCAGGGATGCATTCTTGCTGGCTGCTGTTCCAACAGGCTGATACATGGTTGGGCTGGCATGTCCGTCAGGCGCGGCGAACCCGCCCGATGCAGTGGCCGGCGCGGAAGTTCCCGCCGTCGGCGGTTTGCGCAGCAGGAAAGCCGCAGCGGCAGTCAGCAGCAGGGCCAGTGCGCCGAGAATCCACCATTTGTACTTCGACAGCGGGTCGGGCGTATTGATGGGGTTTCCGATGCCGCCGCCGGGCTGGTTGCCGGGCTGTGCTCCGGTGTCAGCTTGCGAGCCACTTGCGGCGCCCTGCGCTTCACGTGGTATTGATCCAGTACCCGAGACTGTGAATTCGATTTCCTTGCCGGGAACCGCATTCTTGATGAGGAAGGTCTGGATACCGGGATCCTCCTGCACGGACTTGAAGGGTGCTCCAGAACCGGCAGTGAATGTCATGCTTTTGGGAAGCAGCACGGCCACGTTATCGGCCGGCATGGTGATCACGGACTTGAAGTTGTATTTACCGTTGCTGTAGGGCACGTTGTAGCTGACCTGGAAAAGCGTGTCCTTGTCGCCGTCATCAGGCTGGATGGGAAAGTTGAAGGAGAAGTGGCCCTTGGGGCCGTCAGGATCGAGCTTGGCATTGGTGGGCAAGCCGCCTGGCCGCTGCGCTCCCACGTCATTCAACACCGCATCCTCGGGCATGACGATTTCAAAGGAATGCTTACTCCACTGGGTCGTCGGCGGGGAACTGGTGTTGTGAACGAAGTACCGCTCGCTCACCTTGAGCTGGCCGTTGTCGGCCTCGATCTCGATGACATCGGCCTCGATGAAAACGCCCTGTACCTTGGCGGCCACGTCATAAACCGGAATGTCGCCGGGCGCAGCGCCCTGTGGCGCGGCAATAAAGTAGCCGGCGCCCTGATGCGTGACACGAACAAGGTAGGGGCCGCTGCCGGGCTCAGTGAGCGAATAGTGGCCCTTGGTGTCGGTGGTGGCGTGGGCTACTTCGCCCATGCCTGCCTGCACGTCGACCAACACAACGGAATCGCCCGCGGCTGGCTTGCCGGTGGTCTTGTTGGTTACCGTGCCAGTGACGGTTGCTGCCTGCGCCAAAGCGCCTGCGAACAGCAGGCTCGTAGCAAAAGTGCGAAATACAAACTGGGTCAATTTCATATTCGTGAGAGCGTCCTATGAGTGTGACAATGTTAGGTCATTATGGAGAAGAGCAAAGACAACCGCAGGTCCTTCGACTCGCTACGCTCGCTCAGGATGATAGCCCTTTTGGGAGATCAAGCTTGTTGAAGGATTTCGATTTCGGCCATTAGTTGGGCAGCCTCGTTTTCAAGCTCTGCGCGCTGCACATTGAAGTCTTCTTCAGGGTATTTGCCGGCGCGGTACTCGAAGTTGAGGTCGCGCAGGTTTTCATAGAGCTGCTCTTTGCGCTCCAGCAAGTAGTCCAGGCGAGTTTTTTCGCGCTGGCTGGCGAAGACGTTCTCCGGCCAGAAGGTGTAAACAAGCAGGGCGAACAGGAGAAACAGCCCGGCGATCAGCCCTTGGGTTTCTGTCATGGCTTAAAAGCCTCCGTCGACGCCAGTTTCCCGGCGAATCTTTTCCTTGCGTTCGCGGTCAGCCGGGTCGTCAATTACAGGTTCGAGCGCGGCGGCCCGGGCCTTGGCGCCCGCCAGGCCTGCCCAGCGGCGAATCAGCAGAATGGTGCCGAGCAGAGCTGCGGCAAAGACCGCGAAAGGAGCGATCCAGGCCACCAAGTCAAACCCCTGCGTTGTGGGTGCAGCCAGCACAGTAGCGCCGTACTTGGCTGTGAACGAGGCGAAGATTTGCTTGTCGCTCATGCCTGTGGAGATGGCGGTGCTCAACTCAGAGAGCTCCTGGCCTGACTCGGTGCAGCCTACGTGGTTGCATTCGCCTAACAGCTGTGCGCATCCGCAGGTACACATCAGGCGGTGGTTCAGGTCGTGATAGCGGGCGCTGGAGTCGCTCGCGCCGAGCGAGAAACAGACTGCGATGGCCAGCGCCAGCGCTTGCACAGACTTGATCCAAAAAGTGAAGCGTGCGGGAGTACCCATCAGTCGCCCCCTTTCAGCGCGGGCTCAATGGGAGCAGGGCGGGTTGCGGGGACGCGGAGTGAGGCGGTGGCGGGGGTCAGGCTGGGAACGAGAGCCACGAAGGTACCGAAGATCAGAATCACGAGGCCCGCCCAGATCCAGCCGACCAGTGGATTTAGGAAGGCTTTGATGATGGGCTGGCCGGTGTCAGGGTTGGTGCCCTCGTAGACCACGTAAAGGTCCCAACTGGGCAGAGAGTGAATGGCTACCATGGTTTGTGGCTGATTGCTGACCAGGTAGACGCGCTTCTCGGGAGTCATCTGGAACTGCTTTTTGCCGTCCCTGTAGACGTCAAGCATGGCGTACTCGGAGTTGTAGTTGAGATTCGAGTCCTGGGTGGCGCCAACCTGTTCAAGCGTGTAGGGGCCAATGAGCAACTTGTCATGCAGGCCCAGTTCGCGCTCCTGGTTCTGGTTGAAGGCGGAACCTGCCAGACCAACTACAACAATCACAACGCCGATGTGAATGATGTACCCGCCGTAACGGCGCGTATTGCGCCGGGTAAGCAGCCAAGTGCCCATCAGAAGATTGCGTCCGGTTTGACGGGAGATGACGCCTGCGCCACGCAGGAACTCGGAAAGAATTGCAGTCATGACGGCGGCGGAAACTGCGAAGGCCACCAAAGCATAGAAGTCACCGGCCGAGAATGCGCCGTCTTTCCAGGGCCGAACGCCAACGGCCAGGCAGACAATCACCGTTGCCCAGAGCGCAACAACCGGCAGCACAAAGTTGCGCTTGATGCTCTTCAAGGATGTTGCGCGCCAGGGGAGCAGCGGCCCTACGCCAGTGAGGAATAACAGGAACAGGCCGATCGGGATTGCAACGCGGTTATAAAAAGGTGCGCCCACTGTGACCTTGTTGCCGACAACGTATTCCGAAAGGATGGGGAAGAGTGTTCCCCACAGAATTACGAAGCATGCGGTAAGGAGCACCAGATTGTTGAACAGGAAGCTCGACTCGCGGCTGACCAAAGACTCCATGTGTTGTTCGCTTTGGAGGTGGCTGCGCTGCAGGACGTATGTGAAGATGCACACCGCGAGCACGATTCCCATGAAGACGACGAACCAGGTGCCGATGGATGACTGTGCGAAGGCGTGTACCGAACTGACGAGGCCGGCGCGGGTGAGCAGCGTACCCAGCATTGTGAGCAGGAAGGTGGAGAAGATAAGCCAGACGTTCCAGCTTTTCATCATGCCTTTCTTCTCCTGCATCATGACGGAGTGGAGAAAGGCGGTGCCGGTGAGCCAGGGCATGAAGCTGGCGTTTTCGACCGGATCCCAGCCCCAGTAGCCGCCCCAACCGAGCACAGCGTAAGCCCAATGCATGCCCAGGAATATGCCGGCGGTGAGGAACAGCCAAGTTACCAGGGTCCAAACGCGCGTGACCTTGATCCATTTCTCGCCGGGGTAGCGCATCATAAGCGCTCCGAGCGCGAAGCAAAAGGGAACCGAGAAGCCTACATAACCCAGGTAAAGCATGGGGGGATGAATCACCATCTCCGGGTACTGGAGCAATGGATTCAGGCCGTTGCCGTCGTCTGGAATGGCGCCCCTGTACAACGCGAATGGTGGCGCGGCAAAGTTCAATACCGACAGAAAGAACACCTGAATCGCAGCCAGAATGGTGCCGGCGTATGCGTAGAGCTTCACATCTGTTTTGTGGGTTAGGCGCAGGACAAAGCCGTAGGTTCCGAGCAACCAGGCCCACAGGAGCAGCGAACCCTCCTGACCGCTCCAAAGGGCGGAGAATTTATAGGCGCCGGGAAGCGCTCGATTCGAGTGCTCCATGATGTAAGTGATAGAGAAGTCGTTGGTAAAAACGGACCAGATGAGGGCGAAAGCGGCGGCGGTAATGGCCAGAAAGCCGGCAATTCCTGCGCGGCGCGCAGTATCGGCCAGCCGTTCAGGCGAGATGCGAGCGGGTTGGCCGGTTGCAATGAGCCGCAAGGCCAACGCCCCAGCCAGAAGGTTGTAGGCGGCCAAAGCCAGCGCTATGAGAAGTGCAAAGCTACCAAAAGCTGCCATGAGGACTCCAGGATGATTCTCGCATGCGGAAGGGGAGATAACGAGAATCCCAACGAGGTAATTCTCAATCCATCATAGGCTTTTCACATGTGATCTGGCTCACACCTTGGGAGGAGGAAAGGAGTGCGGCGTATTCGGGAGGATATTCCTTGGTTCAGGCTATCTTTTGAGCGCTTTGCGACAACATTTGACCGGCAACGGTAAGCATCTCTTCAGCCGCGATGGGGCGGGGAAGGAAGCGCACACCTTCAACCGAGTAATCGCTTTTTACTTCGTCGGAATCTCCCAGGACCAGAACAGGCAAAGACGGCATTCGGGTATGCAGTTCCGCGACAAACGCGGGACCTCCAATGCCTGCCAAGTGGTGCCCGGAAACGACCAGGCCGAGGTTGTCGGCGAAGTGGGGCTGTTCAACCAAGCCAAGCGCTTCAGCGGCACCGGAGACCCGTCGGACGTCTGAGAATCGTTTTTCTAGGATGGACTTCCGCACGAATGCCTGGAGAGCGTCGTCGTCCACCAGCAGAATTGTCAATTCATACCCCGGAACCTGAGCTGCCTACGAAGCGCAGCGCGAAACTACCTTCAATCTGAATAGCTTGGATGATGCGATGGGCGGTACCGTTGCCTGAAGCGGCGGAGGAATCAGCCGAAGAGGAACTCCTTTTCGCGGAGCTCCTTGATGGAGTCGCGGAGACGGGCAGCTTTCTCAAACTCAAATTTTTTGGCGGCTTCGCGCATTGTGGTTTCGAGCTTGGCGATATAGGCATCCAGTTCGGCCTGGGAGGCAAACTCGGGCAGATCTGCTGTTTCTTCTTCTGCTATTTCACCGTACTCTGCCTTGAGGATCTGGGCGAGGCCCATGTCCATTGTGTTGACGATCGACTGCGGGGTAATGCCGTTCTCCTCGTTGTAGGCGCGCTGAACCGTGCGGCGGCGATCGGTTTCATCCATCGCGCGGCGCATGGAGTCGGTGATTCGGTCGGCGTAGAGAATGGCGCGGCCTTCGAGATGGCGGGCTGCGCGGCCCATGGTCTGGATAAGAGAGCCTGCGGAGCGGAGGAAGCCTTCCTTGTCTGCATCGAGGATTGCGACGAGGGAAACTTCGGGAAGGTCGAGGCCTTCGCGGAGAAGGTTGATGCCGATTAACGCGTCGTATTCGCCGCGGCGCAGGCCGGCTAAAAGCTTGACGCGTTCGAGGGTTTCGATCTCGGAGTGCATGTAGCGGCAGCGTACGCCGACCTCGGTGTAGTAGCCGGCGAGGTCCTCGGCCATGCGTTTGGTGAGGGTTGTGACAAGAACGCGCTCGTTGCGTTTGGCGCGATCACGTATCTCTGCTAACAGGTCGTCAATCTGGCCCTTTACGGGACGAATCTCAACCTCTGGATCAACTAATCCTGTAGGGCGGATGACCTGCTCAACGACGATGCCTGCGGAGCGGGTGAGCTCATAGGGGCCGGGCGTGGCGGAAACGTAGATGGTCTGGTGGATGCGGTTCTCGAACTCCTCGAATTTCAGCGGACGGTTATCGCGGGCAGAGGGCAGGCGGAAGCCGTAATCCACGAGGTTCTGCTTGCGGCTCTGGTCGCCGAACCACATACCGTGGACTTGGGGAATGGTGGCATGACTCTCGTCGACGAAGAGGAGAAAGTCGCGGGGAAAGTAGTCAAGCAAAGTGGGTGGGGGCTCGCCGGGCAGGCGGCCGGAGAAGTGGCGCGAGTAGTTCTCGATGCCATGGCAGTAGCCCATGGACTTGATCATCTCCAGATCGAAGCGGGTGCGTTGGTGAATCCGCTGCGCCTCGACCATGCGGCCCTGGGATTCAAGCTCGGCTACTCGTTCGTTGAGCTCGGCGACGATGGTGGTGATGGCTTCAGCACGGCGCTCGGGCTGCACGACGTAATGGCTCTTGGGATAGATGGGGAGGCGCGAAAACTTCTGCTTTACGGTGCCGAAGAGCGGGTCGATTTGGGAGAGCGACTCAATCTCGTCGCCGAAGAGCTCGATGCGGTAGGCGGTCTCATCGTAGGTGGGGAAGACTTCGATGATGTCTCCGCGGACGCGGAAGGTGCCGCGGCGGAAATCGTTGTCGTTGCGTTCGTAGAGGATTTCGACCAGGCGGCGGGTGATGTCCTTGCGGCTGATGCGCTGGCCCTTCTCAAGCAACAGCAACATGCCGAAATAAGCCTCTGGCGAGCCGAGGCCGTAGATGCAACTGACGGAGCTGACGATGATGGAGTCGCGACGTTCGAAGAGGGAGCGGGTGGCGGAGAGGCGGAGCTTGTCGAGCTCCTCGTTGATGGTGGCTTCTTTCTCAATGTAGAGATCGCCGGCGGGGATGTAGGCTTCGGGCTGGTAGTAGTCGTAGTAGGAGACGAAGTACTCGACGGCGTTGCTGGGGAAGAACTGCTTGAACTCGTGGTAGAGCTGGGCGGCAAGGGTCTTGTTATGGGCGAGGATGAGGGCAGGGCGGTTGGACTGTTCGATGACCTTGGCCATGGTGAAGGTCTTGCCGGAGCCGGTGACGCCGAGCAGGACCTGGTGCTTTTCTCCGGCGGACAGGCCGTCCATGAGTTCTTCAATGGCGCGGGGCTGGTCGCCCTTGGGTGTGTATGTGGTGACCAGTTGAAAGTCCATAGTGGGATTATACCCTAGAGGCGAATATTGGGCGAAGAAAATGGATAAAATCGCGCGTTGATATGTGGTCGCCGGGATACACAAAAAAATTACAAAATTGGACAAATTGAAGGTGGAAAAAACCGGGTCTGTGGAGGGGGTATGGCTAATTTGACCATATGGTGTATTGTGACGCCATGAAGCGAATGAAGGGCTGGGTCAAGGGTGGGTTGGCAGGGGAGCCGCAGCGGATTGTTGTGGCGACGCGGACGAACGAGCGCGGGGAGAAGTTTTATGAGCGGCGGCTGGTGTGCGAGGAGTGGGAGGCGCTGGCTCGGGTGTTGACAGGGAGGCGGATGGCGCTGCTGGGATTTGTGCGGCGGCACGAGGTGGCTAGTATCCGGGCTTTGGCGAAGGCATTGAAGCGGGATTACAGGAATGTTCATGGAGATGTTAAGGCGCTGAAGGGAGTGGGGCTGGTAGAGGTATCGGCGCAGGGGGTGATGGCGGATTATGACGCGATTGAGACAAGGATTGCGATTTAAGGAGATGGGTTCAGGGGTCGGGAACTAGAGAAGCAGGGTAGTGGAGTGTCGTGCTATCCCACCCTTGCGCCAAAAAACGGCACAAGGATGGGGCACCCGGCCCTTTGGGGAGGGTGCGGAGATCTGCTTACCAGGGGAGCGGTTTGCCGAGGTGGAAGAAACCGCCGGTGGGGCCGTCGTCGGGAAGGGTGGCGAGTGCGGCACTGGTTTTGCCTCCTTCGCTGAGCTCGAGGGTGGCCTGGGCGCCGCCCATGTCAGTTTTTACCCAGCCGGGATGCGCGGAGTTGACCTTGATTTTGGTGTCGCGGAGTTCGTAGGCGAGGTGGACGGTGAAGGCGTTCAGCGCGGACTTGGAGGCGTCGTAGGCGAAGGACTTGGCGTGGTAGATGGGGGATTTGGGGTCGGATTGCAAGGTGAGGGACCCGAGGATGCTGGAGAGGTTGACGATGCGGCCGGCGGGGCTCTTTTTGATGAGCGGGAGCAATGCCTTGGTGAGCGCAACTGTGGAAAAAAAGTTGGTTTCGAAAATCTGGTGAAGAAGATCGAGGGGGACATCGGAAGCGCGGTGCTCGGGGCCTGTGCCGGGGAACGTGCCGCCGGCGATTCCGGCGTTGTTGACCAGGATATCAAGGCGGCCGAATTTTCCGTTGAAGTAGCTGTAGGCGGAGGAATGGCTGGCGGTCCTGGTGATGTCGAAGAGGAGGACATCGGCTTTAACATCTGCCGCGCGGAGCTTGGCCAGAGCTTGTTCACCATGGACGAGCGAGCGGGAGCCGATGACGACTCTAATGTCGGCGCGGCCAAGTTCAAGTGCGGTCTGGTAGCCGAGGCCGCGGTTTCCGCCGGTAATAAAAGCGACTTTCTGAGGCATGGGGGATCTTCTCCTGTTTGCGTTTGATTCATGGGACGGGGGAAAGGGTGCACGGGTTGAAAGACAGGGACCAAGGGGCAGATACCCAGGGACAGCGAAATGAGGTTGCTGGAGATGTGGGTGTTTAGTATGGGAGGCTAGGAGATTTTGGAATGCTGAGAGCTGGATTGAGGGTGGCTTTGATTGGGGTGGCTGCGCTGGGCTTAGGGGTTGTGGCGGCGATTGCGGCGGAGACGCGGACGCCCACCGAGGAGGGAATTGTTTACGGGGTGGCGGATGGACAGACTCTGACGATGGACTACTACGCCCCGAAGGGCGGGGGCGTGCACCCGATCGTGATCATCATTCATGGGGGCGGGTACCACGGCGGCGACTCGAAGAGCGGGAGCGAGGCGTATGTGGCGGACTTTCTGGCGCCGGCTGGGTATGCGGTGTTTTCGATCAACTACAGGCTGGCACCAAAGTATCCGTATCCCTACATGGTGCTGGATACCGAGAGGGCGGTTCGGTTTATCCGGCATAACGCGAAGAAGTGGAATGGAGATCCAAAGCGCATTGCGCTGGTGGGCGGTTCGGCGGGGGGATTTTTGAGCAACATGGTGGGGTTGCAGAACCTGAACGGGGACGCGAAGGCGGCAGACCCAGTGGATAGGGAGAGCGCGCGGGCACAGGCGGTGGTGAGCCTGTTTGCGCAGAGCAGCTTCGAGTTTGTACCGCTGAATGCGGATGTGCACCGG
>CZKZ01000081.1_pt1 | contig 16224 bp, 14 predicted proteins | sample 1122171 | NCBI WGS metagenome assembly CZKZ01 (sample SAMEA3539301, study PRJEB10725) | soil metagenome | biome: tundra; feature: field; material: soil | place: USA | collected 2010-05 | depth 0.15 m
CATTAAGTGCACGCACCGTGCTGCCTCGACTCGTTGAAATGGAAACTCAATACGGCTCGCTCACCCGCGGCATGTTGGCGGCGCATCGCCAAATGCGTGCCAGGGCAAAAGCAGCCGCGAAGAACAACGGCCACTCAAAATCTGCCGCTCCTCCCGCTCCGCGGCCCATCTTCACTGCACTGCGCGGTGGAATGCAGCAGTTGATCGACGCTCTTGTAGCGCGGCTTCGTCCGGATTCCGTGCGCCTGGCCACTCCTGTCAGCGCGATTGCAAAGACCGCAGACCGCTGGACCGTCACAGCTGCTGGCGCCCCAGAGTCTTACGATGCGTTGATTATCGCCTCGCCAGCATGGGCCGCAGGCACACTGCTCGCACCGGTGGATGCTGCGCTGGGCGAGGAACTGAGCGCCATCCCCTACTCATCATCCATCACCGTCAACCTGGTCTACGACGAAGCTAAACTTGGCCCGTTGCCCGACGGGTTCGGCTTCCTGGTCCCCGCCGTCGAGGGCCGCGCCATGCTGGCCTGCACCTTTGTCCATCGCAAGTTCCTGGGCCGCACGCCGCCGGGGAAGGCGGTTTTCCGCGCCTTCCTGGGTGGAATCAGAAACGAAGCCCTGCTCACCGACACCGACGAAGCGCTGGTGGCAATCGTCCGCCGCGAGCTCGGCGAAATTCTCGGCGACAAGACCATCAGCCTCGCGACCGAACCGGATCATGCGCAGGTTGCGCGTTGGCGCCGCGCCATGGCGCAGTACGCGGTCGGCCACCAGGAACGCACCGCCCGCATCGCAGCGCGCATTGCCGCCTTTCCCGGCCTCCGCCTCGTGGGCAACGCATACGACGGCATCGGAATCCCGGACTGCATTCGCCTCGGCCGCCAGGCTGCACGGGAGTTGGCCGCTGCGAGCTCCCTGCCGGAAGCCTCAAGCCGATAGAAACTGTCATGTAAATCGAGTCGAAGAAATGCAGATGCGTCGCCTTCGACCAACTCTCATTGTCCTTTCGGCGTCTTGCTCTCGGGTTGGTTTTCAAACTCCTCGCCCAGCCATTTTTGAAATGCTGCCATCTGCTGGGCGCGGCCAAGAAAGCTGCTTACCAGATCGTTGGCAGACTTCGATCCGCCGGGCTCCAGCACCAAGCGGCGGTAGCGCATGGGAGCCTCGCCAGCGAGCAGATTCTTCTGGTCGAACTGCTGGAAGAAGTCTTCGGCAATAACCTTGTCCCACATGAAGGTGTAATAGGCCGAGGAGTAGCCGCCCAGGTGATTGAACGATGCATAAAAGTGCGCATCGGCATCAATGAAAGTGACCAGGCTGTAATGCCGCAGATCCTCCGGCGTAATTGTGTCGGGATTTGTTTTCTGCGGATCATCCTTGTAGAGATCGTATGAAATTGCAGAGAAGCCGTTCTGCCGCGCGACACCCATTGCGCGTCCGAAAGCCGAGGCCCGGTTCATGCGCGCCACCAGATCGGCCGGGATCGCCTCGCCCGTTTTGTAATGATGCGCAAATGAGGCAAGGACTTGCGGGCTTCGCATCCACTCCTCCAGCATCTGCGAAGGAGCCTCGACAAAATCCGCTTCCATGGTGATGCCGGTGATGCCTGCCCACTGCTGCTGGCCGCCCAGGATATGGTGCATCAGGTGGCCGAACTCGTGAAAGAACGCAACCACATCTCCATAGTCCATCAGTCCTGGATCGGTCGCAGTAGGTTCCGGAAAGTTGCAAACCAGAATGGCCTCCGGGAGTTGTTTGCCGCGGATTCCATCCAGCACCGGCGACATCTGGTCGTGCTTGTACTTGCCCTCTCGCGGATGCATGTCCAGATAGAACCGGCCAATCGCCTTGCCGCCTTCAATCACGTTCCATCTCTCCACCGTGGGGTCCCATGCAGGAGCGTCCAATTCCTGCTGGAAACTGACATGGAACAGGGTGGCTGCCGTATCCATGATCCCTTTCTTCACCTGGTTGTACGGCAGGTAGGGACGGACGGACTGCGAATCGAAACTGTAGTTGGACCGGCGAAGCAGTTCCGAAATATACCCTGACTCATAATCCAGAATCTGCGTTGCCCCAAAATCGGTCTTCTGCTTCTCTGCCAGCAGAATGGCAAACTCGCGTTGTGCCAGCGGGCGAGTCGTGGCATCCAGATCCTTGATGAACTTTGCAATGTTGTTGCCGTTCACGATCATCTTGTCAGCCGCGCTGTAATCTGCCCAGGAGGAGTAGCCGATGAGCTTCGCGATCTCGTAACGCGTCTGCATCATGTCCATGAGCACGTCGCTATTCTTCGGATACGCCCTGGATTCGAAAGCCTCCCAAAGGCGCCGGCGCAGGCCGTCACTCTTGGCGAAAGTCATCGGGGGAAAGAGATCGGGGTAGTTGGTAGTGATATGAATCTTCCCATCCGCGCCCGGCTTGTGATTGTCGATGTAATCCTGCGGCAGGCCGTCAAGCTCGGAGACATCGGCAACTTCGACGGTTCTCACATCATCTGAGATGTTGCGGTCGAACTTCGACAGGTCGTCAGTAAGCCGGTCCTGCAGCTTGTGAATCTTCTCACGAGTCGCATCGTCCTTGTCCACGCCCGCCAGTCGAAACTCGAGCAACTGCCGCTTCACGTAGTATCGGGTCGCAGCGTCTGCTTTGGAAACGTCCAGCGACGACAATGCCTTGTATGCATCCCGATTCAGCGCCAGCGACGTCGCTGCGCTGCTTACCTTGGTGGTCATCGCGGTTGCATCGTCACGGTATGCGGCATCCGGATGCAACTGTTGGATCAGGCTGGAAAAATAGATTGCCGTGTTCAACAGTCGGGTTGCTTCGTCGAATGGGGCCAGCGTGTTTTCGATCGTCCTTGCGCCTTTAACGGCCACGATCTGATCGATCGCCTGCTGCGCTGCCGCGAGGCGTTCGTTCTCCACCTTTTCAAAGGCGCTGATATCGGGTTTGGCGCTCCAAACAGACGGTTGGCTCTTCGGAAATGTCTGCGCACCGGCGGTCGTGGCAAACAGAAGTATTACGCATACGCGAACGTGAGTACCCCAGATCGGCATGAGCGAACCCCCAATCAAGACTTGCAGTTAGAATTTCAATTTCGCCTCACGGCTAGGAAGAAATATAACCCAGGCTTCCCTTCGGCCGGTGATTTTTCAGTTGCAACGCCAGGCAGTCGCATGGGGCGATCGCACCCAACTCGCGGTCTATCTCCTAGCGCGGCACCACCGGCAACACCAGTGCGCTGGGGTGTTGGCTGTCGTGGAGAATCGTGTTGGTCGCCTTCACCAACTCCGAGCTCTCCGCCGCGCTCTTGCCCGTATTCAGGTTGCGATCGAAGCGCGGAAAATTGCTGCTGCTCACCTCCACGCGAATCCTATGGCCCTTCAGGAAGACATTGCTCGTCGACCACAGATCGATCTTGTACTCATAAACCTTGCCGGGCACGATCGGCGTGGCTTCACTCGTTGACTCCTTGTATCGTGCACGCAAAATTCCTTCCGTCAGGTTCTGCGCAAAGCCATCCGGGCCCACGTCCACCAGCTTGCCAGTAAAGTCCGTATCCACGGCCGAGGACTTCGCAAAGAGATCGAGCGTAATCGGGCCCGTCACCTCGGTGTCCTCATCGAGCGGCGGAGTGGAGTAGACCAGTACATCCTGCCGGCTCTCTACTTCCTTCTGGTCCCTCGGTCCTGCCGGAAGATGAGCAGAATCGCAGCATAACGGCCCGCCCACTGTCGGCGCCGGATTCGCAGGATCGTAGAAATAGCTGTCCGCCGTTTCCTCGTTCGCAGCGGTCGTCGTAAGCGATCCATCGCCCGCGGCGCTGTTTGCTTTGCCGTCTGAGTGCAGGTAGTAGCGCGTCTCCTTGGCCCGCTCCAGCGGCCAACTCGCCTCATCGCGCCACTTGTCCTCGCCCATCACGAAGATCTTCACCGGCTTCCCGTTGGCAAATTGGTTCTGCTTGCCCTTGAACAGGAAGTCGTACCAATCCAGCGTGATGGTGTTCTCGTCAAAGGGTGCGTCCGGGCCGAAATCGACATCACCAACTTTGCGGCTCCAGCCCGAGTGTCCGCCGATAGCGATGACAAGTTGCGTGCTGTTGCGTGCCGCCTCGCTGCCGCCGTGCGCCCTGATCCCCTCGTAATCGCGGATCGAGCCACCCTGGAAGATGTCGTACCAGGCCGCGATCATCAGCGCGGGAACCTGGATCGAACCAAAATTCTCCTCGATGGACCATTGCTTCCAGTAGCTGTCGTAGTTCGGATGCGCCAGCCAATCAAGAAAGTAAGGTGCCAGCTCTTTCGTCAGATCCGTGCCACCCGCTGCCTTCACGTTGAAGACCGGGTACTGCGTCAGCGGCAGAACCGTGCTGCCCACCATCGCGTTGGTGGCTCTCCTGAGCTCGCGATTCGCACTGTCCTGGGCCAGCGCCGAGGTCCATGACTCATTGAACCATTGCTCGAAAGCGCCGCCTTGGTAAGTCCAGTTTTCGTGGTAGTTGCTGGCCGTCACCACCGGGCAGATTCCAGCCAGATGCGGCGGATGACCGATAGCCGCCAGCATCTGCGTTGCGCCCACATACGAGCCGCTGAACATGCCTACCTTGCCGCTCGCGTGGGGCAGCGCAGCCGCCCACTCCACCGTGTCGTAACCGTCTTCGATCTCGTGCTTGAAGGGATACCACTCGCCCTCCGAGGTGTACCGCCCACGCGTATCCTGCACGACCACCATGTAACCGCGCAGCGCAGCCATGCGTCCGAAGCCGCTATCTCCGCTCTTGTCATACGGCGTCCGCGTGAGTAAAACCGGAAGCGCTTCGTCACCAGCCGGACGGTAAACGTCGGCAAAAAGTGTCACGCCATCGCGCGTCTTCATGGCGACATTCCGCTCGACAATTACGTCGGAGGCGGTCTGGGTCCAGGCAGCAGTACCCGGCAACAACGTGGAGGCAAACACGACAAGGCAAAGAGTCTGCTTCAGCATGGAGGTTTCGTCCCCGTCTTCTTAAGATCGCACCTATTATAGGGGTCCTGCGGATCGGCCAGACACGATGCAGGGGGGTCCAGGTCTCGATTTTGAGATCTGGGAGATTGCAGCAGGCCCAGTATACTCAACCCAGAGTATGTCCACGCGCACTGACACCATTCTGGCCACGATTCTGGCCAAAACGCGAGCCACTGTAGCCACGGCCAAAAAGAGCGTGCCGCTGGCTGATTTGGAGCGGAGGATAGCCCATCGGCCGCGCGGCTGGGCTGCCGCTCTCAGGCGTCAGGCGGCGGTTGGCACCGCGGTTGTCGCCGAGATCAAGAAAGCATCTCCCTCCAAAGGTCTCATCCGCGCCGACTTCGATCCAGCCTGGCTGGCCGCGCGCTACCGTGCAGGCGGCGCGGCAGCGCTCTCCGTGCTCACCGACGAGCCTTACTTTCAGGGCAGCTTGCGCAATCTCGAGCTGGCCTCGGCTGCCGCACCTCTGCCCTGCCTGCGCAAAGATTTCATGATCGACGAGTATCAGATCGTCGAAGCCCGCGCCCACCGCGCCGACGCGATCCTGCTCATCGCCGCCGCACTCACCAACGCGGAACTGAAACATCTGGCCGACGTTGCTGGCGGATTTTCACTCGACGTACTGGTCGAAGTGCACACGACGGATGAGCTCAGCCGCGTGCTGGACACGGGACTTGCCGCGCTGGGTGAAACCGGCGCACTCGCGATCGGCGTGAACAATCGCGACCTTCGCACCTTCGAGGTGAGTCTTGAAACTTCGCTCGCGCTGGTTGAACAAATCCCTGCGAGTGTCGTGCGCGTTACCGAGAGCGGCATCTTCACGCCAGCGGATATTGCGCGGCTTCGCAAAGCCGGATTTGACGCGTTTCTGATCGGCGAAAGCCTGATGCGCCAGCCCGATCCCGGCGCGGCACTGGCTGAGTTGTTAGCCGGAGTTGCGGCCAAGCGATGAGTCTCTGGATAAAAATCTGCGGCAACACCTCGCTGGAGGATGCACTGCTCGCCGCCGAAGCAGGCCCGGATGCTGTCGGCTTTGTCCTCGCGCCCAGCCCGCGCCGCGTGACGGCAGCGCAGGTTGCCGCTATCGTGCCCCATCTGCCGGCAACGCTGGAAAAGATTGGCGTCTTCGTCGATGCGCCGTTTGAAGAGATCGAGGCCACAGTCCGCGCCGCGGCTCTCTCCGGCGTTCAACTCCACTTCAACGCCGCGCCGGATTTGCCAGCAAGACTTCGCGAGCGCTTCGGCCCGGCACTTCAAATCCTGCGCGTGATTCACTTCGGCGCTGAATCCGCAGCTGAGGCTGAGGCCATCGTGCAGGATCCCTACGTGGACGCGGTGATGGTGGACTCGCGCACCGCCACGGCAGTCGGAGGCTCCGGCCAATCCTTCGACTGGCTCGCGGCCAGCAAGACCCTGTTCGAAGGTGCGCAAGCGCGCGAGCGCCATCTCGTGGTCGCCGGCGGCCTGAATCCGGAAAACGTAGCCCAGGCCATCGCCACCCTGCGCCCCTGGGGCATTGACGTCGTCTCCGGCGTCGAAGCCGCTCCTGGCCGCAAAGACCCTGCCAAAGTGCGCGCCTTTATCGCCAATGCAAAGGCGGCGCATCGCGACAAGGTACACTGACCCCAAGAGAAAGCTTGCCGATTATATAAATACTTGTATACTTGAACCGATGAAAAGTAAACGCTATGCCAGCGTATGGGACGCAATCGAAAAGACTCCGGCGCAGGCCGAGAACCTGAAGTTGCGGTCCTCGCTCATGCTTGCACTCAGGCGTCACATTGAACGCGAAGGATTGAGCCAGACTGAAGCGGCAAAAGTCTTCGGCGTAACCCAGCCGCGTATCTCCAACCTGATGCGCGGCAAGATCGATCTTTTCGGCATCGACATGCTGGTAAACATGCTCGCTGCCGCAGGCCTGCGCGTGACCTTGCAGGTGAAGAAAGCTGCGTGAGCATCGGTGCGCTGGCCGGCCTCCTAGTAAACTAGAAAGTTCCCCAATTCCGGCCATACGAGCAGGAGGCCCTAAAAAATGGCATCGATTATTCTTCCATCCGTTCCCTCCGAGCCACACCCCGGACGCTTCGGCATCTACGGCGGGCGCTACGTTCCCGAGACGCTGATGGCCGCGCTGCTCGAGCTGGAGCACGAATACGACGCGGCCAAGGCTGACGCCGCCTTCCAGGCCGAGCTCGCCAACCTGCTCCACGACTATGCCGGCCGCCCCACGCCGCTCTACTTTTGCAAGCGCCTGACCGAACAACTGGGTGGGGCCAAAATCTACCTGAAGCGCGAAGACCTGCTACACACCGGCGCGCACAAGATCAACAACGCGCTGGGCCAGGGCCTTTTAGCCAAACGCATGGGCAAGAAGCGCATCATCGCCGAGACCGGCGCCGGCCAGCATGGAGTGGCGACCGCGACTGTGTGCGCATTGCTGGGCCTCGAATGCGTGATCTACATGGGGAATGTGGACATGGCTCGCCAGGAGCTGAACGTGCTGCGCATGCGCCTGCTTGGCGCGGAAGTGCGCGGCGTTTCGTCGGGCTCGAAGACGCTGAAGGACGCCATCAGCGAGGCCATGCGCGACTGGGTCACCAACGTCCGTACCACCTACTATCTCCTCGGCAGCGCTCTCGGCGCGCATCCCTATCCCACCATGGTGCGCGACTTCCATCGCTGCATCAGCATCGAGATGAAGCAGCAGATTCTGGAGAAGGAAGGCCGGTTGCCATCGGTCGTCATCGCCTGCGTAGGCGGGGGATCGAACGCCATCGGCGCATTCTACGAATTCATTCCCGACCGCCAGGTGCGCCTTATCGGCGTGGAAGCCGGCGGCCGCGGAAAGGAGCTTGGCGAGCACGCGGCCCGCTTTCAAGGCGGTGCGCCGGGCGTGTTGCAGGGAACATTCTCTTACGTGCTGCAGGATGCGGACGGTCAGATCGCCCTTACCCACTCCGTCTCCGCCGGCCTCGACTATGCCTCCATCGGTCCCGAGCATGCCGCGCTCCACGACTCAGGCCGCGCCGAGTACGTTTCGCAGGACGATGCGGCCGCCCTTGATGCTGTAGTGAAGCTGGCGCGGACGGAAGGAATCTTGCCGGCTCTCGAAAGCGCGCACGCCGTGGCCGAGGCTCTGCGCCTTGCTCCCACGCTCCCTGCCCGTGACATACTGGTGGTGAACCTCTCTGGACGCGGCGACAAGGATATGGGCATCTTGGCCCACGAGTTGAAGATTCAGGGAGCGTAACCGCAGACTCCGATGCCGATTCGCTTCGATCGCAAACCCGGACTGGTCGTTTATCTGACGGCCGGCGACCCAAGCCTGGATGCCACACGCGCCATTGCGCTTGCGGCCATAGACGCCGGGGCGGCAGTGATCGAATTGGGTGTTCCCTTCAGCGATCCGCTGGCTGACGGCCCGGTGATCCAGCGCGCCATGGAGCGCGCAGTGGCCCGCGGAGTCCGCCTGACAGATGTGCTGCAACTGGCGCGCGAAATTCGCGCCGAGCGACCGGCCGCAGGCCTCATCATCTTCAGCTACCTCAATCCCATCCTGCGCTACGGTCTCAAACGTTTTGCCGATGATGCGGCAGCTGCCGGCGTGGATGGCGTGCTGGCCACCGACATGATTGTCGAAGAGGCTGGCGACTATCTGGCTGAACTGGCCCGCGTAGGCCTCGCCCCAATTTTTCTGGCCGCGCCCACCAGTCCCGATGAGCGCCTTGAAGCCATCGCCACGCACTCCAAAGGTTTTGTTTACGCCATCTCGCGCACCGGCATTACCGGCACGCAGCAGACTCTCACCTCCGATGCCGCGGCTCTGGTGGCCCGCATTCGGCGATGGACCACGCTGCCGGTGGCCGTCGGTTTCGGCATTTCGAACGCGGAACACGTCGCGCAAGTGGCGAAGTTTGCCGATGCCGCGGTGATTGGCAGCGCCATCGTCGAGCTGATTGAACGGGCAACCTCGGAGAATGGCGCCGAGACAGCGCCCGGCGCAGTGGCTCGATTTATCAAGGGCCTGCACCTGTCCGCCGCGGCGGACGACGCTGGCCCGGTAAAACAGCTATCAGCCTTCAGCTCTTAGCTTTCAGCATTCAGTTTTCCCTTTGCCGGGTCGAGCCGCCAGGTTTCGCACCAGCAGGATGGAGCTGAGAGCTTAAAGTGGGTAGCTGAGAGCCAACTCAGTTTCCAATGCAATCCCCGCGCGATCGCCCGATTGCAATCGGCGATCAGGGATTCAACACGAGGATGAAATGACGCTGGAAGAATTGCGACTTCGAATTGATGCACTGGACCGCCAGCTCGTTGAGCTGCTTAGCGAGCGGGCCCGCGCCGCACAGATGGTTGGTCACCTGAAGGCTGCCACTTCGCTGCCGGTTTATGAGCCGGCGCGCGAAAAGGTGGTCTATGCCAACGTGCGCGCGGCCAACAAGGGGCCGCTGCCGGACATCGAGCTGACGCATATCTACGAGCGCATCATCGACGTGATGCGATCCCTGCAGAGGGACGAGTTGGCATCGGAAAGAAACGCCCAGGCCGCCGCGTCTGGCCATGCCGCAGGCGCACAGGCGCCTGAGACAGGGAAGAAGCAATGATCGTAGCCATGCAGGAGAAAGCCACCGAAGAGCAGATCGATGCAGTTATCGACGCCATGGTGGATGCCGGAGTCAATGTTCATCGAACCACGGGCGCCTACCAGACCATTCTGGCAGGCGTGGGACCAACAGCCAACGTCGAACTTAGAAAATTCGAACTGTTGCCGGGCGTGCTTTACGTGCACAGAATTACCGCGCCGTACAAGCTGGCCGGCCGCGCCTTTCGCCCCGAAGGCACACAAGTGGAGTTCGCCAACGGCGTCAAGGTCGGGGGCGACCAGGTGCATGTAATGGCGGGACCGTGCTCCATTGAAACCCGCGAGCAGATGTTCGAAACAGCCTCGCGCGTGAAGGCCGCAGGCGGCAGCTTTCTGCGCGGAGGCGCCTACAAGCCGCGCAGCTCTCCGTATGCCTTCCAGGGCCTCGGCATCCCTGGCCTCGAGTTGATGCGCGAGGCCGCTGATGCCCACGGCCTGCTCACCGTGAGCGAAGTGATGGAGATTGCGCAGATTGAACCCATGTTGCCTTACGTCGACTGCTTCCAGGTGGGCGCGCGCAATATGCAGAACTTCAACCTGCTGCGCGAGCTCGGCCAGGTGCGCAAGCCGGTGCTGCTCAAGCGCGGCATCGCAGCCACGATCGAGGAGCTGCTGTTGTCGAGCGAGTACATCATGTCCGGCGGTAACTACGACGTCATCCTCTGCGAGCGCGGCATTCGCACCTATGAAACTTCGACGCGCAACACCATGGACATCTCGGCCATTCCGGTGTTGAAGAAGCTCTCGCATTCGCCGGTTGTCGCCGATCCATCGCACGGCACCGGCCGCCGCGACATGGTTGCTCCCATGGCGAAAGCCGCTTTGGCGGCGGGCGCGGATGCGATCCTTGTCGAGGTTCACCCCAACGCCGACAAGGCCGCCTCCGACGCTGCCCAGACGCTTTATCTGGAACAGTTTGAAAAGTTGATGGGCGAGCTGCGCGTGATTGCCACGGCTGTGGGAAGATCGTTGTAATTTGACGGAGCAACGAAAGGCCGCATGATCGAGCGCATCGCAATTTTGGGCACGGGCCTGCTGGGTACATCAGTGGGCCTGGCGTTGCGCGCGGCAAACTATCGCGGCACGATCGTGGGCTGGAATCGGAGCGCGGAAGGAGCAGAAGCGGCGCTTACGATGGGTGCGATCGACTCGGTTGCGGCTGACCCGATCGAGGCCGCGCGAGCGAGCCAGGTCGTTCTGCTATCCGTCCCCATCTACGCCACGCTCGATTTCATGGAGAAGCTGGCTCCCGTCCTCGGCTCCGAGCATCTGGTCACGGACGTGGGCAGTACCAAACGGATCATCTCGGAGGCTGGCGCGCGGCTTTACAACACGCCAGAACGCGCAGCATTTCTTCCCGGCCATCCCATGGCAGGCAAGGAGCGCGGCGGCGCAGCTTTGGGCGATGCAAATCTTTTTCGCGGAGCTGTCTGGCTGTTCACTGACGATCCGGCGCCGCAGCGCTCGCCTCACTCCGCTGCTCTAGTGAAAGGTTGGCGCGAATGGGTTGCTGCAATGGGCTCGAAGACGCTCGATCTCGACCCCGTGCGTCATGACGAACTGGTTGCATGGGTCAGCCATCTGCCCCAGTTTGTGGCCACTGCGCTGAGTGCGTTGTTGGAAAAAGAAGTAGGCGACGCGCCGGAGCTTAAGGACGTTGGCGGGCGGGCTCTTCGCGAGATGACGCGGCTCGGCGCCAGCCCATTCTCCATGTGGCGCGACATCGCTTATACAAACACTGAAGCAGTCCAGGCCGCTCTCGAAGCGCTGGAACAGCGGATCGCCCATTTGCGCGAAAACCTGCGCACGCCAGAGCTGCGCGACGAGTTTGAGCAGGCGAACCGCTTTCGCCGCGAGTAAGGCGCAACCAACCGGGACACCGGCAGGCCATTCATGCAATCTGAACAGGATCTTTATAACGAGCTTGCGTTTTACACCCTGGCGCATGGGGATCCAGCGTTTATCCACCAGAACATTGTGGATGCCTTCGCCGCACAGCACGCTGATGAAACTTCAAAGCCGATTTCTGTTGTGTTCGCGCTGGTGGGCTTGTATCTGCACGTCGAAAAGAACCTCACCGGCAGGCGGGTGCAGCTTGCCCACATGCAGCTGGCAAAGCGCCGCAAACAATGGGTTCGGCCGATGATGCCTCAAGAGCGGGGCGCGATCGGAATCGCGGATGTGCTCGCGGTTGATCCAGGACCGGAGCGGGATGCGACGATTCGCCGCTGGTGCAAGTCGGCGTGGGAACCATGGAGAGATAGCCGGCAACAAATCGTCGAACTGGTCAAAACCGAGTTGGACATCGGCTAAAGTGCCCGCAATGAGCTTCATTCCTAGGTCTCATCCGTCGTGGCGGACGAGACCCAGGGGATCGAGCCAGTGGCTTCGCAGACAAGTCTGCGCCTTCTAAAAGGCCGCCGAGGAAGCCTCGCGAGCGAAGTATTTTGCGCTGAGAGAATTAAGGAAATCTTCAGGAACGGCAGTTCACGCATATGGTATCGTCAACGCTGTCGATTCAATCAGTCTGGATTGTTCCCTGAAACATTGAATCGAATTTGGGAGAAATACATATGAGAAACATGCGGATGGTTGTGATGTCGATGACGGCGGCGCTTGCGCTCGCCGGTTGCCTGCCGGCTTTAGCGCAGACGCAGTGGGATGTGACGAAGACGATGCATATCGGTGGAGAAGGCGCGTGGGACTATGTGACTGTCGATCAACAGTCGCACAGACTGTTCGTCACGCGAAGCACTCACACCATGGTGATCGACTCCGTCACGGGAAAAACTCTGGGCGATATTCCGGGGCAGAAGCGGTCGCATGGCACGGCGATCGTTCCGGCGCTGGGACGTGGGTTTATCACCGATGGCGGCGGGAGCGGTGCAATTGTTGTGTTCGATCTGAAGACTTACGCTGTCCTCGGTACGCTTGCCGCCATGCCGGATGCCGACGGCATCATTTACGACGGACCGATGAACCTGATTCTTGCTGTGTCAGGCGACGGTAACGCGCTGATGACCTTCAAGCCGGATATCGATCCTGTGAATGGAAAGATCGATGCGCCAATCGCGCTGGACGGTGCGCCAGAGTTCCTGGCTGTCGATGACGCCGGAAAGGCTTACGTCAACCTGGAAGACAAGAACCTGGTAGCAGTGGTAGACCTGAAGACGCGCAAGGTTACTGCACGGTGGCCCGTTGCACCCGGCGGCCGACCGGTGGGGATGGCAATTGACAGGAAGACGCACCGCTTGTTCATCGGCTGCCGCAATCCTCAGAAGCTAATCGTAATGAGTGCGGAAGACGGCAAGGTGCTGGCCGACCTGCCCATCGGCGCGGGCGTGGATGCAACCAAGTTTCACGACGACCATGCCTTTGCGAGTTGCGGCGACGGCACATTGACTGTGGTCAGCGAGAAGGCAGGGAAGTATGAAGTGGAGCAGGTAGTCAAGACGCCCAACGGAGCGCGGACCATGGGCGTGGAAGACTCCACGAATTCGCTCTATCTGCCGACAGCGGAGCTTGAGGCCCCTGCGCCGGGAGCAGCATCACAACGTCCCCGGCCGAAACCGGATACATTCATGATCGTGGTTGTGGGGAAGAAGTAGTCGCAGCGGCGTTTCGACCCGGGCTCGAGCGCCGGATTGAAATCTGATTGCAAGAAAGGAAGTCGTCAACTCTGACGGCTTCCTTTTTTGCTTCGTACAGCTCACATAAGCTCGATGAGTTCGTATTCGTCTAACGCAGCAAGCTCGAATCTGGCGTACGCCGTGCCGTTTGCGACAGACATTGTTTCACCGGACCTTACTGCATGGGCTGAACGGAACCTTCCTTTTATATTGATGCGAATGCCGGTCATGTGGATGGGGTCGAAGTACGCAGTGTCAGAGTGGCCGGAGAGATTGACCAGGTGCAGCAGATGTCGATTGCCCTGCTTCATCAGCGTGATCTCGACGAGGGGATGCGCGTTGGTCGTGAGCTGGCGTCCACCGAGGAGCATACTGTCGATCAGGTCGCTCATAAGCTTTGACTGCGCCTCAGAACTGTGCCTGTAATAGAGGCCTCCGAGATCCCAGGGCAGCCACGCAACTTCTCCGCTTCCGATGCTCTTCCTCACCAGCCCCGGATCATCGGTATCTTTCCAGTCGATATGCACGAATTCCGGTGGGCCATACATCGAAGGCGGGATGAACGTGATGGCACTGTCGGCCTCTGCCTTCACCTGCAGATAATCTCCGTACATGAAGACGACATCCGTATCTTTCAGCGAAGGAAACTGGGCTTTGTTTCGGATCCGGAAGTAGGCGCCGTCGGGGTCTTTCCATAACTTCACGGTTGGTGCAATCTCAAACTCCGGCTCGGCAGAGCTGGCGATGATGAGCCGCCCGCCACCTTGCACATATTCTTCGAGAGCCTTTGGCGTTTGTCCCGGCGAAATCACAAGATCCGCGTCACGTTTTCCTAGCCAATCAAGATTCTCGACCGCCGCAAACGGAATGTGCAGTTCGGTCAGCAAGCGGAAGAAGCCTCGATACGAATCCTGTGCAGTGCGGAAACCAACGCCGCCGCCTCTTGGAGCTAGAAGCAAGACGCGCGCTTCGCTCGTTTGTCCTGCAAAGTACTGCTCGTGTTCTTTGAGCCATGCGTAGGCTGGAATCGCAACGTCGATCGCGGCCCTGTCCTGTTGCTCGGCGAGGGTTCCGTGCACATTGAACGCGGCAGCTCCGCCGTTGGCAACGTCCTGCCAGATGCGCGTTCGAATCTCGGCCTGCGGCACAGTCGCAAATCTCCACGGGTAGTCGATAAACGACATTCCCTGGCAGACAACGCCCTTGTCCGGATAGCTGTTCTTCCACTGATTGGTGTTGTCGCTGGCCGCGTAAGGCCACAGCGGCAATGGGCGCCGGACCGCCGTGTTTGCTTCACCGTAAGCAATATCTGAAATCTCAGGCGCCATGCCGAGCACAGCGCACCCGGGACGCTTGCTCTTTACCAGCGCGCGGATAGCGACGGAAACAGTCACGCCGGCGTCGTGCAGAAAAACGTGATAGTCGTCGTCTGGGGCATCAGGCACGCTGCGGCCGAAGCGCGCGCGATAGAGACGCTCGCAATTGTCGCAGTGGCAGAGTCCGAGCGGATTCCCGCTGTAATCCGCCGCAGGATTGCTGAAGGCGTTAAAGAAGCAGCCATCGACTTCGTATCGGTCCAGAGCTTCGCCGAGAATTTCGAGTGACTTCTGCTTGTACCATCCACCGTTGATGCAGGCTTGGTAGAGGCCGTTGTAGATTGCCGGCTGGCCATCCGCCCGCTTGAAAAACCAGTCCGGATGGGCATCGTAAACGTCCTTGTGGGCCTTGCTGAAATCCCAGCGGCTCACCACCCGAATTCTGCGGGCATGCGCCTCGCGAACTACTTCGCCGAATGTGTCCTGGCCCTTGGGCAGGTACGAGCTGACGTATTCAAACTGCACTTTGCTTGGATAGTGCGAAGTAATTCCACCCGCCGACATCATCAGAACATTGGCGTTGAAATTCGCTACGTCCGCGATGAATTGTTTTGGGTCGAGTGCGGCATCGGTTTCGCGAAGATTGGTCTGCAGCCAGCGAATGGGTTCGGTCATCCACCATCCGGGCCCTGCATTCTGCGACTCCTTCCCAACGAGACGCGCGAAAGCGGCATGCGTGGATGGAATCGAAACTGAAAACGCCGTTGCAGCGGAGGCTTGAAGAAAGGTTCTGCGGTTCATGCGCGTCTCTTCCCCTTACATGGGGAAGCTTACGGCATTTCCAGGACCGCTATACTCTTTTTTGAATCCCTACAGGAACGGCGCACTTCACTCCGCTTCCTTGACCGCCTCGACAGCTTCCTTGGCGGGGTTCAGCACCGGGAATCCCTCGCTTGCGGCCGCTTCAAGCAACCTGGCCGAAGCCGACACAAAAACGATCTCGGTACCCTGAAACATATCGCGCGCCGCAAGTACAGCGCCAAGTTGCAGGGCGTCGGTCCAGCGCAGCCTGGTGCGATCCAGAAGCTCGCGCGCAGCCTCAAGCACGGCCGGATTCAGCGGCTGCTGCACCATCCGCGCCGATTCCATGCGCAGAACCGCGAGCGCCGACGTAGCATCTTCCGGCGCGATATCGCCAGCCCGCTCACGCCTCCGAAGAGCTGCGTGAATCTCCAGCGGAGTCGACGCAGAAATCAGCTTGCGATTATCTTCCGTCGCTTCCATCATGCCGATCAGCGCATCTGTTCCCGGCTCCTGCACAAACAGCTTGATGAAAGCTGTGGCCTCAAGAAAGTAGAAGCTCACAATTCACCCCGCTCTTCTTCCATGGTCGCGGCGAGCGGCTCGCCCTGCATGGCAACGGGATGGAAGCGCTGTGCTTCCTCGGGAATGCCGGCTTCTGCACGATTCAGGCGAATGGTCGTGGTGGGGTAAGCCGGTGTCTTGGGATTGGCAATCTTGCTGGTCATCACCACGCCGCGCTGAATGGCCTCGGCCAGCACCATCTGGCGTGTCTCGGGATGCTGATTCCAGCGGTAGGTTTTGCGCGGCAGAAAGGAATCGCGAAACCACTT
>CZKZ01000338.1_pt1 | contig 16004 bp, 14 predicted proteins | sample 1122171 | NCBI WGS metagenome assembly CZKZ01 (sample SAMEA3539301, study PRJEB10725) | soil metagenome | biome: tundra; feature: field; material: soil | place: USA | collected 2010-05 | depth 0.15 m
GTTCCCGGCCGTCCCCGCGGAATTTCTCCCGCAAAGGCGCTGGCATAGGCACGGCTCAACTCATTCAGTTTATCTGTACTGGCCTCGGCGGTCAAACCCTCGACGGCGCAGAGCGCATCCCAGTCGCGAAAGGCCTGGGCCGTGGAGACGCCGATTTCGGGCGTGGCGACGACGCACCAGACGGGTTCGATATCCGGCAGGGCGTGGACTTCCTGCCCCCGGTCGACGCCCAGGACCGTGCCACCGATCAGAAACAAAGGCACATCCGAGCCGACCTGGGCGGCGATTTGGAGGCGCCCGGTCATCGGGCCTGCCGGGGGCGTATCCACTTCGTTTTCCAGACCGACCATCCGGGTACCCCGGGTCTCGCCTTTGAGACCCGGGATTCGACGATTCAGATCTCCCACAGCCTGCCGGGTGCCCCATCCTTCGTGCGCTTCTTGCTCGAAGGGTGGGATACCACGAACCCCATCCTCAATTCCGAGTTCCGCCTCCAGACCAACCAGCGCCGCAACCGCATTCGCCGAGCCGGCCCCCAACCCACCCTGAACCGGCAGCCGCTTTTCGATGTGGATCTCAACTTCAGCCTTACGGCCGAACGCCTTCAGTGCCAGCTCGACCATCTTCCAGGCGGTGTTGCGGCTGTCGGTAGGAACGCGGGCGTCGTTCGATGTCAGCCGTATCGAAGAGGTATCTGCGGGCCTCGCCGTCACCGTTACAACGTCGTACAACTCAAGGGTCTGGTAGACCGTGGCCAGCCCGTGAAATCCATCGGGTCGCGGCGCTCCAATGCCGAGGCCAAGGTTGATCTTCGCGTGCGAACGAACGGCGGTGGGCATACCGGTTCATTGTAGGGCCTCATCCATTTAGAACGCGCTGCCCCTGCGTAGCCAACCCGCCTTGACCAGCCCGCAATGCGCTTCAACCTCACTGTTCCACATCCCTTCCCGCTAACTTGCTGACTGGCTGATCCCGCGCAGCGGGGCCGACTTGCTGCTTTTGTTTTTAGAACCCCGCCGCTGTCTCATTCCACCCGCTCAAACCGCACCGGCTCCAAAATCCCCCGGGTAGACCGGGAACTTCGGGAGTAAACTCTGCGTAGAACTCTGGGAACAGACGCAGGAGCCTTCTATGCACTTCCTGATCCTTAGTTTCGTACTCTATTTCGCGCCGGCCATCATTGCCGGGGTGCGCCACACGCATAACGCCACAGGAATCCTCTTGCTGAACGTCTTCCTTGGCTGGACCGTGATCGGCTGGTTCGTTCTTCTGATCATGGCCATCTGTTCGGCCCCCTATTACGTCCACTTCTATCGTCGCGGATGGTGAAGGCAGGTATCGGCTTGCCTCAGCCGCGCTGGACATTGCGCGACTGGCTCGCGGCAGCCGGACTCTTTATTGCCACAGCCGGTGTGATCCTCTGGCAGAATGCGCACCTCGCCGTTCTCTGGGATCTGAGCTACGTTCTCGACAGCGCCGCACGCATCGCGCTCGGCCAGATGCCTTACCGCGATTTCCCCTTAGCCCATGCGCCTCTCACGTTTCTGATTCAAGCGGCCATCATCCGCTTCACCGGGTACGTCTACTTCCACCACATCCTTTACGTAGCTACAGTTGGCGGGCTGGGCACGGTGCTTACCTGGCGCATCGCCTTGAACACATTGCAAGGGCGGGTGGCGGCGTCCTGGGCAGTCTCACTGCTGCTCGCCGCTCCGCTCGCGGTGCTGGGAATCTACTGCATCATGCCGCTCCCCTCCTACGATTGCGACTGCGCGTTCTCGATCCTTGTGGCCGTGTGGTTGCTGCAGAGCCTCACGCAGGTTGCAGGAGCAGATTCGGTTCCGCGGAAGACCATAGACCCAATCCATGGTTTGCCGCGTGGGTTTGCGGCTGGCACGGCCATTTGTGTACCGCTTTTCTTCAAGCAGAATATCGGCCTTCCATTTCTGGCTGCCACCATCGCCGCCCTTCTTTTGTCGCTTTGTGCAGGGTTGCTATTTCGTACAAAGTTGCTGCCAGAGGGAGCCGATCAGTCTCATGCTTTGAAAGGGCACGGCTTCAGCCGTACCACAAATACTGCAAAATCGACCAGGGCTTCAGCCCCCGAGGGACGTTTGCCGGGCTCTCAAACGCCGATTCTACTGGCCACTCTCCTGGGTGCTGCAGCTACATTGATGTTCGCAATGCTGCTGCTTCACTTCACCGTAGGCCTCGGCAACTACTTTCACTGGACCATCCAGTTCGCCGCCCAGCGCCGTCTCCCCGGCTTACAAGACATGCTCGGTGTCTATCACGATTCCAGCCTGCTCTGGTCACTCCCCTGCGTTGCTGCTGGTCTGCTTCTGTCGCGAAGTCACCTTGCGAAGATGCGATGGGCGCAAATAGCGGCGCTCGCCCTCCTGGCCGCGCCCTTTCTCTTCACGCTCGCCTCTCTGCTTCTCTATGACGACGCCGACGAACGGGGCGACACCCTTCTTGCGCTATGGCCCTTGCTGCTCATTCTCGCGGCCGCACTCGCATTGTTCAATCTGTATAAGCATCGCAACGATCTGAGCATTCGCCCACTGCTGCCATTCGTCTTGTTGTCCACCATCAACGGCGCGTTCATGTCGCAACAGCTTTGGGGATCCACCTACGCCATCTGGCCGCTGCTCATCCTGCTGATCGCCGAGATGATCGCTTTCCTCGCTACGGCCAAGCCGCCTGCCGCCGTTTCTGGCAATGTGCCTCGAACCCTCGCACTGGGAATGACCGTCGTGATCTCAGCAACGCTGCTGATCTGCGGCAGCTCCTACACCGCAAGCGAAGAGCGGCTGTCTTACGCGCAGTTTCCTGAAGGACCGGTGCAGCATTCGACCTTCCCGCAGTTGGCAGGCATGGCCGTGCCCGGCCCTTACCTCCCAGATTTCGAGGAGCTCCTCCGCTTCGCCTCCGCCCACATTCCCGTTGAAGATGGACTGATCATTCTCCCCGGCGAAGACCCTTTCTACTTCGTCACCGGCCGCGCGCCGCAATTTCCCGTGCTTCTGTTCGACCCCGCCACCGACCCCTATTCGCCAGAACAAGTAGTAGAAGAAGCGCAACAGCACCGGATCCGCTGGCTGATCGTGAAGCATGAATTGCAAATCAAAGAAGACCCAACCCCGCAACGCGAAGCCACGCTGAAGTTGTTGCTCCAGGACTTCACCCTGTCCACCCGTCTGCATGGGTATGATGTCTACCGGCGCCAGTAAGCGTTCCGGATTTACGACTTCTTCCCTACCTTGCGCGATCGCTTCAACTCTTCCCAGTCCTTGACCGTCTGGTCGGCGTAGAGAGCTCCAAACTTTGCAAGCGCTTCTGCAAAGCCGCCGCCCGAACCCAGGTAGCCTGCAATCACCAGCGGGTCGCCCGAGCGCGCATGACCGCGGGCCAGCAACTCGCCGCAAACTGCCGCGTAGGCCGCAAGGCCGGTGCCGGCAAGGTCCGCGAGCTCGATGGACCCCTTGTGATCATTAAGCTGGCGCACCAGGTATTGGCGGCTCCCGATGTGTGTCCAGCCCAGGAACGGATCGGACTGCATCTGCATGGCTCGTTGCCCATCGGCAACCCGCTGCCCGTTGTGGCGGACCGGGTGCGCATCGGGCAGATACGGCGTGTAAGCCGATGCCGGCTCCTCCTTGATCTGCAAGAACAGCGGGTCGCCGGGGCCATTTCCTTCGAAGTAGATGCAATAGTCGCGCAAACCCACCGAGCCCATGCCCACCACTTTGAAGGCCACATCCACCGGACGGTAAAACGACAGAAGATGTTGCCGCTGCGGCTCCAGCATTTCGCGGTAAGGCCCCAGAGAGGCCAGCACTGCCGCGGCCTGGGAGCCGGTGACTCGGGTGAGGATAGGCTTCACCTCCTTGAAGCGCCGTTGTGCGCCGGGCTTCGAGGATACCGGCTCTGTCAGCAGTTCCAGCGCGTGCTGGGGTGTGGCCCGCTCGGCCTTGAGCAGTGCCGCGTGCACTGGTTCGACCCCGCTGAGCCGATGCACCTGAAATCGACCCACATCGACGCCGGGCATTTTGGCGAATGCACGCATAGTGGCGCGGTAGCGCTCGATGCACTGGACGACAGCTTGTTGCGAAGAGGGAGCTTTGTGGCCCGACTCTCGCCCGGCCAGCACCAGCGAGGCCGCCATGCGCTTCAAATCCCATTCGAAGGGGCCGCGGATGGTCTCGTCAAAGTCGTTGATGTCGAAGACCAGCCGGCCATCGGGAGCGGCAAAGGCGCCCAGGTTGCGCACATGCGCATCGCCGCAGATCTGCGAAACAATGCCGGTCGAGGGCAGCACAGCCAGGTCCGCAGCCATCACCGGAACAGCGCCGCGAAAGTAGCTGAAAGGCGATTGCGCCATCAGCTCGTACTTCAGCTTTACGAGTGCAGGCAATCGGCCGTGCATCGACCGCTCAATAAGCGCGAGCGCAGGCGAACTCCGCGCCTTCGGCCTCAGTTCATTGTGTTTCTGGCGCCCAACCTGCTTGCGCCGCGACTGGCCCAAAGCCCGACGTTCTTCCGGAGTCGTCCATTGCATCACGCTCTTCTCCCTCTGCATTATGCCGTAGCCGGAACATACACTCCGAATTCACAGCGTGCAATATGCCATAGCATCTGATTTACACTTTTTCTTGAAGCCCCGCTGCTCTCCCTCGCAACCTGAAAAATCATGCCGGGCTCCGTTTCCTGAGGAGTGCCTCTTTGCCCCGTCTACCTGCCCGCTTGCTCTCCGCCTTGGTTGCCGTCGCACTCGCAACCATTCCCCTTGCCGCGCAGGCCCCTCCGAAGCCTCTCACCGTGGAGGCGATCTTTGCTCACGGATCGCTGATCGGAAACCCGCCCGGAGAGCTGACCTGGTCGCCGGACGGAAGCCACCTGACCTATCTCGACGGGGGGCAACTGATTGACCTGGACCCAGGCACCGGCAGGCCACATGTGCTGGTCAGCCACGCCAAGATGACCATGCTGATTGCGGGCAGCGAATCGGAGCAGGACCGCGACCATCGCGAACGCTACAAGATGGCCAGCTATATTTGGGCACCGGACTCGGCGCATCTCATGTTCGACTCCAACGGCCGGTTGTGGGTTTACGATCTGCACAACGGCACAGGATTGGAGGTTGGTTTTACAGGTGCCGATTCCGGCGACGATCCCCAGTTCTCTCCCGACGGCAAATCGATCTCGTTCGTACGAGGCAACAGCCTCACTGTCATACGGCTGCGCGAGGTCGGCACGCCCACCAGCGTTGTTGCCCCTTCAACCAACGTGGCCACGCTCAACGGCAAGGTGGACTGGCTCTACGAAGAGGAGTTGGAGACGCGCACCAATTACTTCTGGTCGCCGGACTCCAGTCGCCTGGCTTACCTGCAGATGAATGAAGCCGACGTGCCGCAATACCCGATTGAGGACTGGCTTTCCAACCACGCAAAAGTAGATTTCGAGTTCTATCCGCAGCCCGGCGACCCCAACCCCGAGGTGCGCGTAGGAGTGGTGGGCGCGGCAGGCGGCAAGACGGTGTGGATCAAGCTTCCCATTCAGGCCAACCAGGATTACATTCCGCGCTTCGGCTGGGCCGACCACCGCACCTTATGGATCGAGACTCTCACCCGCGATCACAAACATCGCGACATCTATCTTGCCGATCCTGATTCTGGCCAGTCGCATTTGGCCTTGCAGTTGAGCGACGACAAGTTTATCGACGACAACTATAGCGTCTGGGCTGCCAACGGCCAGATCGTGCTCTCCAACTGGAACGACGGCCACAATCATCTCTATCTCTACGCATTCGATAAGGACCACCTCGGTTCCGCTACTGCTAAGCAGGAGCGGCAACTGACCAGCGGTGATTTCGAGGTGGGCGAGGTGTACAACGTTGATTTCCAAGCCAGGCACATTGAATACGCCTCGAATGAGGGTAATCCGTTAGAGCAGCAACTATGGCGGGTCGGTTTCGATGGCCAGCGCAAGCAGTTGAGCTCCGGCGCAGGGTCGCACACCGGGAACTTTGCTCCTGCCGGCGGCGGGTACGTCGACAGCCAGTCGTCGCGCCTTGAGCCGCCAACCTTGCGTCTCTGTCAAGCCGCGGGCAAATGCAATGTCTTCTGGCAAACTCGTGCGGTAGAGTCCTACCATCTGCGCGCGCCGGAGCAGCTTGAGGTGAAGGCTCACGACGGCACTACGCTCTATGCCACACTGTTGCTGCCCGAGGGCGCCGCGAATCCGGCCAGTGTGCCGCTCATCGTGAATCCATACGGAGGGCCCGGCCCGCAGACTGTTGCCAACCGCTGGGGAGAGGCACTGCTGTTCGACGAGCTGTTGGCTCAGCATGGCTTTGCCGTGCTCCACGCCGACAATCGCGGCATGGGAATGCGGGGACGCGCCTTTGCCGAGGCCGCTTACCACAACTTCGGTCCCGTTCAGCTTGAAGATCAGTTGACTGTAGTGGATGCGGCTCTCGAGAAATATCCGCAACTGGATTCGAAGCGCCTGGGCTGGTGGGGATGGAGTTGGGGTGGCACCTTCACTCTCTATGCAATGACCCACTCCGACCGCATTCGCGCCGGGGTTGCGGTGGCTCCGGTTACCGACTGGCACAACTACGACTCGATCTATACCGAACGCTATATGAGCGTGCCCGCGAATTTTGCAGAGGGCTACAAAAACTTTTCCGTGGTGAATTCAGCTGCCAATCTCAAGGGCCGGCTGCTACTTGTGCATGGGACCGGCGACGACAACGTGCACGTCAAAAACACCGTCGAGTTTGTGCAGAAGCTGATCGACGCCGGCGTTCCTTACGACCTGCAGATCTTTCCGCGCAAGACCCACTCCATCGCCGGGCCGGATGCACACACGCACTTGTACAACCGAATCCTGGCGCAGTTTGAGATGTACCTAAAGCCGTCGGTTGGGCAGTGAGCTGAAGTCGGTAAAATCAGTGACTTGGGCAAGCCGGCCGCCGCGGCTCTTTTGGGCAAACGAAAGCCAGGTAGCCTTGATCTGCTCCATCACGAACGCCAGAGCGCCGAAACGAAAGACCCTCGTCCCGTTACAGCTCGTGGCGGTGGAAGAGCTCGTCCTTCTCACGGCTGGGGCAGTTGGAACACTCCAGGCAGCAGATGAGAAGAACGGCAACGCCCACCGTGACCAGAACGGCAAGGACGCTCGAATTGATCTCAAACCAGAGCACGAGACTATTCATACTGATTACCTAACTTGGTTCAATACCCAAAAATGGGTATTGAATTGAACATCGCAGGAGACGTGGCCCCGCACTAATTAGACACTTTCCCGGGGCTTCTAATTGATTATCTTTAATTTTCACAAGTTTATGTTTGAATTCAAGAGAACAAAAGGCGAAAATAGACTTTAGGATGGCAGACAGTCCCATTCCGGAACAGGCCATCGAAACGGAAGAGTGGCCGGAGGAACTCCAAAAGCTGGGGCAAGAGGCTGCGCCCGCCCCGCCGGAGCCCAACGGCGGGCCGTGTGTGAACTGGCTTTTTGTCGATTTGAATTCCTATTTTGCTTCCGTGGAGCAGGAGGTCCGGCCTGAGCTTCGCGGGCGGCCGGTGGGCGTGGTGCCCATGATGGCCGATACCACTTGTTGCATCGCGGCCAGCTATGAGGCCAAGGCGCACGGCGTAAGAACCGGGACAATCGTGGCCGACGCCAAGCGAATGTGCCCGGATATTGTCCTGGTGGAGGGACGGCACGAAATTTACACCGAATACCATCACCGAATTGTCGAAGCCGTTGAGAGCTGTTTGCCGGTGACGGCGGTTCTCTCGATCGATGAGATGGCCTGCAGGCTCATGGGCCGCGAACGCCCGCTTCTTGCCGCGATGGAGTTGGGCCGCAAGGTGAAGGCGCGCATTCTGGAGCGGGTCGGCCCCATGCTGCGCAGTTCGGTTGGGCTCGCTACCAATCGCTATCTGGCCAAGGTGGCCAGCGACATGGAAAAGCCCAATGGGCTGGTGGCGCTGCCTCTGGACATTTTGCCTGAGGCGCTCAGCCAGCTCACTCTGCGCGACCTGCCCGGCATTGGCGCGAAGACTGAGAAGCGGCTAAACGAGAAGGGCATTACCACCATGAAGCAGCTGCTGGCTCTCAACTGCGAGCAGGCCGGCGAGTTGTGGGGCTCGGTGTGGGGCGAGCGGCTCTGGCACTGGCTGCAGGGCGAGGACTTCGACATGGCGGAGACCGAGCACCTGAAGTCCATCAGCCACTCGCACGTGCTGGCGCCAGACATGCGCACCGCGGAAAAGGCATACGCGGTAGCTCACAAGCTGTTGCACAAAGCCGCTATGCGGCTGCGCGCGGGAGGTCTGTGGGCCAGCAGCATCGGCCTGGCCGTAGGCTTTGCGGTGCCGCGCGGCGAAAAGGCGCCGGTGAGCCGCTTCGGCGTACCCACGCGCGGATGGCATGACGAGATCAAGCTGAGCGAGTGCCGCGACAATCCAACGCTCATCGCCTCACTCCGCCGTCTTTGGGAATCCCGCCCGTCCGGCAAGGACTATGAGCATCCCTACTTCATCGGCGTGCAACTGAACGGTCTGGTTCCTGATCGACTCCACTCGCTGAACCTCTTCGATGCGCTGGACGGCGAGCAGAGCCGGACACGGCTGCTCGAAACCATGGATGAGCTGAATAACAAGTACGGCCTCAGCACGCTGGCTCCCGCCACCATGCTTACCGCGTTCAAGGCCGCGCCTACGCGGATTGCGTTCCATTCCATTCCCGATCTGTTCTGAGCCCAACATTCCTGCTCATTTCGTCGCTGACCTGTTCGCGGGCGAACTTTTTTCGCCAGATTTCGTAACTCTCTGCATCCCAAGTTCCGCATTCCTGCGGATAAGAGAGTAGCAGCGAGAGATATGGCCCACGACTGGCAGCCGGACTTTGAACAACTCGTGGACGAGCACCAGTCGATGGTGTTTTCGCTCGCCGCTCGGATGACAGGCGACCGCGGCTTAGCCGAAGAGATTGCGCAGGATGTTTTTATGGAGCTGGACCGGCATCTGGGCAAGATCGAATCGCCGCTGCACGCAATTCACTGGCTGCGGCGGGTCGCGATGAGCCGGTCTGCGGATGCGTTGAGGCGGCGCAAGGTGCGCGGCATGGATTTGTGGGTTGAGTTCGAAGACGGCCATGGTGCGCAGGCTGAGCAGAGCTCCTCTCCGTTGGGCTCACGCCTGGAAGGCCTGTTGACGACGCTTCCTGAAGCGCAGCGCGCGGCGTTGGTTTTGCGCTATCAGGAAGACCTGACGCCGGAGGAAATTGCGGCCGCGCTGGATGCTCCGCTGGCCACGGTGAAGAGCAACTTGCAGAGGGGATTGAAGCTGTTGCGGGCCAAGGCCACAAGTCATTTGAAGGAATAACTGAGAGTCAAGGAGCAGGTGCGTGGATTTTGAACAGATGGACGACTTTGAGCGCGAACTGAAGCAGGCACTCGAGCGGCGGCCTGCGCCGCCCGGCCTGAAGCGCAAAGTAATGGAACAGCGAAACCGGCAGCGCACGGAACGCCTGCGTATTCGCACCGTGATGTGGCAGCGGCTGGCCGCTTGCCTGGTGCTGGTGAGCCTGCTGGTTGGGGGTCTCACCTGGCGCAACCGGGAAGAACGGCGCAAGGGAGAAGAAGCGCGCCAGCAGGTGCTTACTGCGCTGCGCATTACCAATCGCGCGCTCAATCAGATGAAGGCGCAACTCGCGGAACACGACCGCAATTCACAGGAGTAAGGAGAAAGCCCGATGAAAAAACACGTCATAGCTTTTGTATTGGGGGTTGCCGCATGGGCCGCACCATCGTTTGCGCAGACACCGCCGTTGCCGTTGCCGCCGGCGGTGGAGAAGGATCTGGCCGCCCGCGCTTCCGACGTGACGGAGGTGACGTTGAACAAGAACATGCTGGGCTTCGCGGCCAAGTTCATGAACGGCAAGGATAAGGACGAAGCCGCGACGCAGCAGCTGATTCAGGGGCTTGACGGCATTTATGTTCGCTCCTACGAGTTCGACAAAGAGGGCCAGTACTCGATGGACGAAATCGACAAGCTGCGCCAGTACTTTGAAACCAGTGAGTGGTCGCCGATTGTGCGCACGCGCGAACACGGCGAGATCACGGATGTGATGGTGAAGCTGGTGAACGGAGAGTCGCACGGAATGTTCATTCTGTCGGCGGAACGCAAGGAGTTGACGATCGTACTGATTCTTGGGCCGATCCGCATGGAGCAGTTGAGCGAGTTGGGGGGGATCGGCGGCCTGGGTAGCGCATTGGGGTCGATGGGCGGAGCGCAACACGGACCGCACGGCAGGGATAAAGACAAAGACAAAGATAAGGACAAGGACAAGACCGGGAACAACGACCAGGACAAGAACAAGGACACGAAGGACGGTGGCAAATGAGGAAGCTTTGGTTCATCCCCGTTGTTTGTGTTGTCCTCGTGGTTCCGCCCGCAGTTGTGCTGGCCAGCAGCGGCGAGGGCGCTTTTGACGGCGTCGTGAGCTCAATCGAGGGCAAGTATCACGTGCATGCCACGCGCATTCCATTTATGGGGCTGGTGAGCCTCATCTCGCACAAGGCCACGCATGGCGGCGTAAGCGGAATGCACGTTGCGGAGATTGAGAATTTCCAGGCGCCTGTGGATGGCGAAGAATTGAATCGGATGGTCGAGCAAAAGCTCGGCGCGGGATGGGAGCGCATGATTCGCGAGACCAGTCGCAACGGGAAAGAGCAGACGCTGATTTTCGTTCATCCCGAGGGCAATCGCATGGGCATGTTCATTGTGGACAAGGACGGCAATGAGATGGATGTGGTGCAGATCTCCGTCGATCCCGATCACCTGAATCAGAGCATTGGTCAGTACGAGCACCCCCATCACGACGGCGAAAAGGACGCTGACGTCTCGCAATAAGGGTTTTCGCTCCGGTCAAAGCGCGAAGCAATCCATTTCAGGGAATCAAAGTGTACCTATACGGAAGGGGAGGGGCCTGCCTACACTTAATGCTGTATGGCCAGCCGTTCCAAAACTCCAAAGTCGGCATATCGCGGCCGGCTTGCACCTTCGCCAACCGGGTATTTGCATGTTGGCCATGCGCGCACATTTTGGACAGCCTGGCTGAGAGCGCGCGAGGCCAGCGGCACACTGGTTATGCGCATGGAGGATCTGGACCCGGAGCGCAGCAAATCCGAATTTGCCGAGGCCGCGCTTGAAGACCTGCACTGGCTGGGGATTCGCTGGAAGGAGGGCCCTGATAAAGGCGGCCCTTTCGAACCCTACGTTCAGAGCAAGCGAATGCCAATCTATCTCGGTGCCTGGCGCCGGCTGCTGCGGCGCGGCTTCATCTACCCCTGCCGCTGTTCGCGCAAGGATCTCGAAAACGCGCTGGCCGCGCCGCACGAAAGCTCATCGCCGGGAGCGCCCGGGCCGCAAAGCCAGAACGAACTGGAGCCACTGGACGACGAACCAATTTATCCCGGAACATGCAGACGAAATCAGTGGCGTGCTCCGCAGCTGCCCGGCCCCACGGTGAGCGACATCGAGATGCCCGACGGCATCAACTGGCGATTTCACTTGCGTGACGGCGAAGTGGTGGAGTTCGACGACCTGAACCTGGGGCCGCAGCGCTTTGTGGCTGGCGAAGATTTTGGCGACTTTGTGGTGTGGCGGAAAGACGGCATGCCCAGTTACCAGCTTGCCTGCGTGGTCGACGACGCGTCCATGCGCATTACAGAGGTGGTGCGCGGAGCCGATCTGCTCAAATCCACGGCGCGGCAGATTCTGCTGTACCGTGCACTCGGCCATGACATACCTGCATGGTTCCACTGCCGGCTCGTAGTGGACCACAACGGCCGCCGACTGGCCAAGCGCCACGATTCTTTGAGCCTGCGAGCTATGCGTCAGCGCGGATTGACGCCGATGAATATTCTTGCCGCAGATCTGCCTGTGGAGGAGTGAGAGAAAGCTTCTAGCTGCGAGAAGCTAGAAGCTGCTCTTACGGAATTCTCGGCATGCCCTGCTTGCTGTTCGGCGGGTCAACAGGATTGAATTTGCGCGCCAGTTCCGGTGTAGACTGCACATCGTCCGCCGGCGGATTATCTGCCTTCGCCACTTCCGCGGCAAATACGTAGCTTGGCCCAAACATGTTGCTGGTAAACAGCACCAGCGTCTTGTCCGGAGAGAAGCGCACGTTGGGTTCTTCGCGATAGTAGTGGTGCGACATGTTAACCAGGCGCTCAGAGTGGAAGACTCCCGGCTGCCAAAATGTTGACTCATTCAACGCATCAGGTCCTCCAGCGATCGACTGCGGGTGGAACAGTTCGATCCACTCGCCATCCTTGGCTCGAGCCACCTGGCCAGGGTCGCCGCCGTCGCCGCAGAACAAATCGAGATCCTTGGTCAGATTAAAGTGAATGGACCACTCGTCCCGTTGCATGTGGAAGGCAGTGCGCTTGCCGGTTTGCAGGTTGTATCCGGCCAGAAAGAAGTCCTCGCCCTTGGGATACTGCCAGTCGTACCAGATTGTCTGTCCGTCAAGGCCCCAGAATTCGTGCCCCGCAATCTCCATCAACATGGTCCGCTTGTGGATCAGCGTGTTGTGCGTGCCGTCTGTGTGGATCATCCAGATGCGGTCCACTTTCTGCCATGGGCCTTCGTGACAATACATCAGCAGTGTGGGATCGGTGGGTGAGAAAAGCAGGTGGTTCACCCAGTCCGTGGAATGCAACAGGATCTTGATGTCTCCCGGCTTCTCGCCGTTCGGTCCGGGCTCAAGGCGAATAGTGAATAGCACCAGCGGAAGTCTCGCCGCCAACCGGCGTTCCATCATCTCGCCTTTGTCCATAGGCTGATAATGCGGCCCCTCCGCATTGCTGGCTACGCGGTTGTCTGGCCTCTGCGCTGCTGAAGCCGGCAAATTCTGTCCGAATTCCTTGCCGGTCGCATCGCCCTCAATGTACGTTCCTGCCGCCAGTGTCTCGTCCGCGTTTACGCATACGATCATCCGTTTCGCCGGCAGGTCCACAAGCTTGCGTACGTCTCCGCTGTTGGTGTCGGCCTTGTATACCGAGGTCACGCCCGTGGCCGGATCGGTCTTGGTATAAAACACGCTGTTCGTCTTGTACCCAGCGACCAGAGCGTGCAGCATACCGGGATACATCGACCCCTTCGCATCGGCCGGACGCTGCGGGTTGGCCACCAGCAGCCTGGTTGTGCGCGTCGCCATTTCCATCACGTGGATGCCGTCTAGCGCGGTGTAGATCATCTGCTTCCCGTCCGAGGTGTAGGCGTTCACGTTGAAGTAGAAGCCGCCGGAGTTGGGCTCGTCACTCACGCGCCAGACGCGATGACCGGTGTCCTTGTCCACCCACGTCTTTGGTGGAAGCGGCCCGCCGGGCGTGGTCTGGGCTATAGAGACAAAAGGAAGGCTTATGAGTGCGAACGCAGCTAGTGAGCGGAGGCTCATGGCGGAGTTTCTCCTTCAGGAGAGGATTTGCTTTAAGCGAGTTCGTCCGCCGGTTTACCGGGAGATAGTCTAATTCACAACGGAAAAAGGTACGGGTGAGCAGGCAGGAGTTTTATACACCGCCGAACTATCGATTGGGAAACTGTTCTCATGGGGAGAATTGAGGCGGACGCCCACCAGATCAACCATGCCCGCCTCCCTCCGCAATGAACTCTTGTCGAAACTGATTTCGCGTCAGGCCCGCTTCTTCAACTCCGGGTACCGCGCATAAATCCTGCGCTGGTCATCCGCGCTCAAATTACCCAGCAGGACAGGCTTGTCCTGCGGCCGCGTGCCTTTCTGGTTCAGCACATTCATCAGGCTCCATTCCCGTTGCAGCCCTTCGGGTTCCTGCGCCTTCAAGTCGTACCGGGTAAAGTCAATCACCGAAAGCGGGCCGCCGGTGGTCCAGTTCCGCAGCAGCGCCAACCGAAAATCGCGGTTCATGAACCACTCGATTTCCAACTCCTTCTCCGAGCCCGGCGCTCCCGTTCCTTTCGCATCAAACCGGTAATTGAGCGCATTGTTATTGGCCGTGTGTTTCCGCCACTCCAGGCCGAACGCACCTTCGGTCATCACCTTCGTATTCGGCCATCTCTCCCGCACGGCCTGCAGCCAATAGGTCAAATCCTCATCGTGGCCGATCGATACCTCCCAGATGCCTGTTACAAAACCGAATCCGTTCAGCGCATGGCCGCGGTCAAAGTGCATCGCCGTGGTATCCATCATTTCTTTTCGCCCGCCCGTGATTCCCAACTTCGGGTTGCCGACGGTTTCGATCGGACCTACACCCATCCTGCTGTTGAATCCGCCATCGAAGCCTTGTCTCCGCGCGGTCAAGAAGTCACAGGTCCAGCCGTCCAGGCATACGCAGTCAATAAAATCTGCCGCACCTTGTGCAGGCTTGAGGTAATGTTCGCGGCTGGGATAGTACGGATAGCAGATGCCACCATCGCCATCGCCGTTGTCAATTCCGTGCTGGCTCCAGATCTGGCCCTGACAAACATGGATACCCTCTTCAGCAGCCAGCAATCTCTGGTTCTCTGCATCCATGTAGCCCGCTACCAGCGACTCCGGACGATATCCGCCACCCACCATGTTGGTAATCAACTGCAACGCATCGTGAATTGTCTTGTGGGTTTCCGCGCGCGTGTTGTACATGGGTGCAAAGTAGCCGCCGGGAATGAATGTAATTTCGTCACCGTAGCGGTCATGATAAGAGGCCAGCAGCCCTCGTGCATCTTTGTAATCCTGGCGGCTGTCATTCAACGCCAGCCAGCTGATCGCCCACGTCATCCGGCCATCCGGGCAGCCTCTCGCGAAGGCTTCGCGCCGCCCACGAATACGATCGGGGTGATTGTCTGCAACTTCATCAAGACCGATCGAGCGAGTGGGCGTGACTTCAATCTGATTTACGCGCACCACAGAAACATGCGTCAGGAATCTTCCCTGCAGTCCGGGTGAGGTCACAACAGCGCCGAGCGCGTTCCTTCCTGCTGATGCCAGGGCGAGAGACCCGGCTGAAGCCGCAGCTCTGTTCAAGAACTGCCGCCTGTTCCAATATCCGTTCATAACTTTCGTCCTCAAAACCATGTGCACTTATGAATGATAAGGAGTGTCTCACACCACTCCCATCGTGGATTCATTTGGCATGTCGATAGGGTTCCGAAGACGGCTGCTCGGGCGGGAAGGAATATAGCCCCGAAGCCCTTTCCGCGTTGGGCGCGAAAAGGGCTTCGGGGAAATTTGCTTACGCGCGCCCGGTTTTGCTTTACGCGTGTTTGATAAACGTACCGGTCTGCAACTCGCTCATGGCCTGGCGCAGCTCGGCTTGCGTGTTCATCACGATCGGACCGTACCACGCGACAGGCTCTTCGAGCGGCTTGCCTGAGACGAGCAGGAAGCGAATGCCTTCAGGGCCGGCCTGCACCACGATCTCATCGCCACGGTCGAACAACACGAGCGAATGGTTTTTCGCGTCGTAAACCGGCGTTGCATTCGGGTCCACCGCCGACTCCGTCAACACAGCCTGCGGGTTCGAGGCGTCGCGGAAGGTTCCCGCGCCGGCGAAGACATAGGCGAAGGCATTCCGAGTGGTCTCCACCTGGATGCGTTTCCGCTTGCCCGGCGGAACGGAGATATCCACATAGCGCGCGTCAACGGCCATTGATTCAGTCGCCACGCCCTCCACCGGCCCTCTCTTGCCCCAGAACTCGCCACAGATAATGCGCGCTTTGGTCCCATCGTCCTCCGTCACCTCGGGGATCGCGGTCGATGGAATGTCCTGGTAGCGCGGATCGGTCATCTTGTTTGCCGCGGGCAGGTTCGCCCAGAGCTGAAATCCGTGCATGCGGCCATGTTCGTCGCCTTTGGGCATTTCCTGATGCAGAATTCCGCTGCCTGCGGTCATCCACTGCACGTCGCCGGCGGTCATCTTGCCCTTGTTGCCCAGGCTGTCGCCATGCGCCACCTCGCCGGCCAGC
>CZKZ01000433.1_pt2 | contig 15930 bp, 11 predicted proteins | sample 1122171 | NCBI WGS metagenome assembly CZKZ01 (sample SAMEA3539301, study PRJEB10725) | soil metagenome | biome: tundra; feature: field; material: soil | place: USA | collected 2010-05 | depth 0.15 m
CATCGTGGGCGGTTTTGCCCGCGTCACGCACAAGCAGCGTATCGGTTACGTCTGAGCCTCGTGGTTTCGCCACCCACGCCCTTCGAGTCCTCGTAGATGAGCATTTAGGGCTAACCGTCTCCGACCTTTCTGGAAACGTAGTGCAGAAGGACGCAAGTCCTGTGCGGTGGAATGGCAATCGCTTCACCGTTAGCAAGCAGCGAGAGACTGATGACCACTTCTTCGGGCTGGGGGACAAGCCTGGACCGCTTGATCGTGCTGGTGAAGTCTTTACGATGTGGAACACGGATGCCTTCGGGTGGCAGGAGTCGACCGACCCGGTTTACAAGAGCATTCCTTTTTTTCTGCATGTAAGCCACGGCCGGACGCTCGGTGTGTTTCTCGACAACACCTGGCGGTCCAACTTCGACTTTGGCCATGCAGACCCCAGTGAATACACCTTTGGCGCGCCGGATGGCCCCATCGACTACTACCTCATGTACGGCCCGGAACCGAGGCAGGTCGTCACCGCATGGTCATGGCTTACCGGGCCCACACCCTTGCCTCCTCTGTGGGCGCTTGGCTTTCAGCAATCCCGCTACAGCTATTTCCCAGAGTCGCAGCTACGAGAGGTCGCGGAACGACTGCGCAAGGATCGTATTCCCACTGACGTGCTCTGGCTCGATATCGATTTTCAGCACAACAATTGGCCGTTCACCGTCAACGAAGAAGCTTACCCGAACTTCAAAGGAATGGTGCAGGATCTCGCGAAGGACAAGTTCAAGCTGGTTGTCATCACTGACCTTCACGTCGCAAAGCAGCCTGGCGTAGGCTACGCTCCGTACGATTCTGGCGTCGCTGGGGACCATTTCGTTAAGAACCCCGACGGCTCTACATACGTCGGAACGGTGTGGCCGGGAGACGCCGTTTTCCCAGATTTCACCCAGGCTCGCACGCGGGAATGGTGGGGATCGCTCTTCAAGACCTTCGTAGACGATGGCGTTGCAGGTTTCTGGAACGACATGAACGAGCCAGCGGTCTTCGGGACTCCCGAAAAGACAATGCCGGCCAATGTACAGAGCCGAATCGACGAGCCCGGCTTCAAAAAGCGCATGGCCACAGAGCTCGAAGTGCACAACATCTTCGGCCTGGAGAATGCCCGCGCCACCTATGACGGGGAACTCGCTCTAAGACCCAACGAACGGCCTTTTGTGATGACTCGCGCCAGCTATGCCGGCGGTCAGCGATATGGTTGCACCTGGACCGGCGACAACAGCTCAACCTGGAATCACCTGCGCATGACAGTTCCACAAATCATCAATCTGGGCTTGAGCGGGTTTGCGTTCAGCGGCGCAGATGTCGGAGGCTTTGCGGGTTCACCTTCGCCAGATTTGCTGACCAGGTGGGTGGAACTCGCGGCTTTCCAGCCGATCGAGCGCATCCATTCCGCAAAAGGGACCCGAATGCATGAGGTCTGGGTAGACGGTCCGGAACAGGAAGCAATTCGGCGTCGTTTCATCGAGGAACGCTATCGACTCATGCCCTACTTCTACACCACAGCCGAGGAGACTTCTCGCGATGGCTTGCCAATCGATCGGCCCCTGTTCCTCGAGTATCCGGATGACCTCACCGGCGGAACAGAGTTCATGTTTGGCAGCAGAATTCTTGTCGCTCCAAGCTCGTATCTGGAGGAACCGGTGCCTTACGCCGTTCACCTTCCGCAGGGAACCTGGTACGACTATTGGACTGGCGACCAGATCAAGAGCGGTAAACCGGCCGGGCAAGTGGACCTGGAACAGCGCGACAAAGTCATCGCCCAGAAACCTCTGATGGTGACACCAATGCTGGATCAACTGCCGGTTTATGTGCGCGGCGGTAGCATCTTGCCCATTGCACCGCTTACCCAAAGCACATCCGAAACGCCGAACGGGCCTCTGATTCTGAGGGTCTATCCCCTGACAGAGGGATTCGACTCTCAAGGCGAAGCCTGCGCGGGCGAGGTCTATACCGATGATGGGCACACGCTCAATTTCCGGAACGGAGAATTCGCACGCATTCACTTCAGTTGCTCGGTAGCACCGGACGGTGCCGTAACTGTGCAGATCGCAAAGCAGGAAGGAACGTGGAAGCCGTGGTGGCGCGAATACCGTGTGGAAGTGGTCGGCTTCACTCCGAAAACCTCTGAAGCGACAATGAACAACCAACGGTTGACCATGTCGAAAGCGGAGGGTCGCTGGGGAGTAGTAATCCCTGCAGTTGCCTCAGGGAGTCGCATCCAACTCAAATGAATTGCTTGCTTTCTTGAATACACCGCATCGCTTTTGAGTGCCTGCGTGCGAACGCTCTTCGCAGGGTGCGCGTTTTGCGAGCGCAGCCGATGTGACCCATTGGAAATGCGAAATGGAATTTTGTTGTTGGCGCCAACCTGCCCTCTGCCAATCGATTGTGCAGGGCGAGAGGGATATCTTTAGCAAATCGTGGGGAGTGCCTTCTCCTGAAGCGGTGGTATGATTTGGCCGCATATTCTTTACAACAAGAGGTGAGCCGAGCGGAAGCGAGGGTACATGGAGGCTGAATCCGGAGGGCAGTTGCTGCCGGGGGATTATTGGTTTGAGGATCTGAAGGCGGGCGACTGGTATGAGACGGGACACATGGTGGTGACAGAGGCGCACATTGTTGCGTTCGCCGGGCTGTCAGGGGATTTTTTCGATATTCACATGGACGATGAGTTTGCCCGGGAGCAGGGATTCCCAGGAAGGATTGCGCATGGACTGCTGGGACTGGCGCTGACGGACGGGCTGAAGAACCGTGCATCGGTGCGGATCATGGCGATTGCCTCGCTGGGCTGGAACTGGCAATTCAAGGGGCCGATTTTTGCGGGCGACCGGATTGGGGTGAAGGTAGCCGTGAAGGAGGCACGCCTGTCGAGCAAAGGCCAGGGAATTGTGACGCTTCATCTCGAAGTGACTCAACAGGAGGGGCGGGTGGTGCAGCAGGGGGAGACCACACTTTTGACGCGACTGCGACCGGCGGGAGCGTGAGGAACTCGCGGATTGCGAGTTCCCTCAGGGGCTACAGCCCGGCCGGTGTTGCAGGGTTGATGTACGGGCTGAAGCCCGAACCCTTCAATCTGAAACTCGCATGCATCAGGCTGGGCCGAATCTGAACGATTTGTAACTGGAAATGCGTTAATCTGGGTCGATGAATGATGCGACCAGACAGGCCACAACGAGTGGCATCGCGGCTTTGAACAAGAAATCGGCGCTGCTGATTTGCGGCTTGCAGAAGGCGTTTGCGGATGTGCAGGCCGTGGATGGGATCGACCTGGAGGTCGCGGCCGGCGAGTGCTTTGGGCTGCTGGGGCCGAATGGGGCGGGGAAGACCACCACTATTGAAATCTGCGAAGGGCTCACGGAATCCGATGAGGGTACGGTTGAGCTGCTGGGGCTCAACTGGAGCAGCGGAGCCAGCGAACTTCGGCAGCGTATCGGGATTCAGCTCCAGGAGACACAGTTTCCGGACAAGCTTACGGTGGAGGAGACGCTGCGGTTGTTTCGCAGCTTCTTTTGCCATGGCATTTCTGTGGATGAGTCGATTCGCACTGCGCAGCTCGAGGAGAAGCGCAAGTCGCGTGTGGGTGGACTCTCGGGTGGGCAAAAGCAGCGGCTGGCAATGGCGTGTGCTCTGGTGGGCGATCCGGAGTTGCTTTTTCTGGATGAGCCGACTACCGGGCTAGATCCGCAGGCTCGGCGGCATTTGTGGGACCTGGTGGATGAACTCAAGCTGGCTGGGCGCACCATCATTCTGACTACGCATTACATGGAAGAGGCTGAGCGGCTCTGCGATCGCGTTGCCATCATGGATCATGGGCGGGTGATTGCGCTGGGGACTCCGCAGCAGCTTATCGCCATGGTTGGCGGAGAAGACATTGTCGAGTTCGCGGTGAGTCATGGTGAGCCGGGGAGTCATGAGCAGATTCGCGGCAAAGTCGATCCGGCGCAGCTCACAGCTATTCCCGGCGTGCAGTCGCATCGCGTGGACGCGGGACTGCACCAGCTCTCCGTGAGCGAACTCCACACGACAGTACCGCGCATCTTTGCGGCTCTCGCACAAGAGGGCCTGCACCTGAGCGAGTTCCGCACGCATTCGGCAACGCTCGAGGATGTGTTTGTTCGCCTCACGGGAAGGAACCTGCGCGATGAGTAAGCTTGAGCACAGCAGCCTTTATCAATTGACGATGGCGCGCTTTCGGCTGCTCTCACGTGAGCCGGAGGCGATCTTCTGGATTTTCATCTTTCCGATTCTGCTGGCGGCGGGGCTCGGGATTGCGTTTCGTAACCGACCGCCGGATGTGCTGCCGGTGGCTGCGACTACGACCCAGCTGACGAAGGCGCTGGCAGTGGACAAGGGGCTGAATGCGACGGAGATGGACGGGGCGGCCGGGAGGCATGCATTGGCCACGGGCGCAATTCTGCTGCTTGCGGCGCAGCAGCCAGACGGAGTCGCGTATCAATATGACGATACCAATCCCGATGCGCGGACGGCGCGGTTGCTTGCGGACCGCGCGGTTCAGATGGCGGCGGGACAGCACGATGCGGTGCCTGCCGAAAATCAGTTAGTCCACGAAACCGGCTCACGCTACATCGACTTTGTTGTGCCCGGCCTGCTGGGGATGAACTTGATGGGCTCGGCGATCTGGGGGTTGGGGTTTGCTATTGTCGAGGCGCGCCAGAAGAAACTGCTCAAGCGCATGGTGGCTTCGCCAATGCCGCGATGGCAATACCTGGCCTCGTTTCTGCTGTCGCGGCTGGTGATGCTGGTGATTGAAGTAGTGGCGTTTCTCGGGTTTGCTGGAATTGTGTTTGGCGTGCCTTTTCGCGGTTCGCTTTGGCAGTTGGGATTTCTGTGCGTGCTTACTTCGTTGGCGTTTTCCGCGCTGGGATTATTGATCTCTTCGCGGGCAAAGACGATGGAGGCGGCATCGGGTTTGATGAATCTTGTCATGCTCCCGATGTGGATTTTGTCGGGCGTCTTCTTTTCAGCTTCACGGTTTCCGGCGGTGATTCAGCCGTTTGTTCGCGCGTTGCCGCTGACCGCGGCCAACGAAGCCTTGCGCGCAAATATGCTGCAGGGGACCAGCCTGAACCATCTTGTCGTACCGGTTGCGATCCTGCTTGCGTGGCTGGTGGTGCCGTTTGCGGTGGCGCTGCGGATCTTCCGGTGGAGATAGTGCGGCGGCCAGTCCGGCTGGATTCTGAACGTGCCTTCACGGCAAGAGGCACGAATTGGCAGCTGCGTCCTTATTGACTTGGAATCGCTGCGAGGGGTCGAGGCTTCATCGTTGAGCATCCGATGAACTCGAGCGAGACGGAGTATGCGCCCACAATGTCGTAGCTCACATGTCGTGGAACAAAGAACCCATCTACCTGCTGGTAATCGAGATGAATTCCAACATTGAACGATGAAGCGCCGATGTTGGCAACTATGTGGCTGTCGGAAAGCCGGCGCAGATCTCCCGGAGAAGGTTTTGGGGAATCGACGTATTGAAGATCGAATGTCCCCTTGAAGGCAGCTGTGTCGAAAGCGTAATGGGTCGGCGTCTGCTTGCTGTCGAGATCGATCTCTATTTTGTTATTTGCGTCGGCTTCAAAGAGTTTGGTGGTTCCATCCGGTTGCGGTTCAATCCTTGAGATATCCCTTGCCCTGGGTATGGGAGCCGTGGCCATAAGGGACCAATAGGTCTGATAGAACCCTCCAATAATCTGTTTCATCCCGCCTTCCAATTCGTCTTTGGTGTCTGCCGGTCCCTTCAGCCAATCGAACGTCAATTCCGCGGTCTTTCCGCGAAAGGCTGTGGAATGGATTTGCAGGCTCTCGATTTTATGCATTCGCTCTTCGGGTACTTTCATTTTTAGAGCGTTATAGAAGTCGGACCAATTCATTGCAATTGTGCATTGAATTCCCGATAAACCATCTGGATGGTAAAAACTGCCGTTCACAGACTCGGAGAGCTTGCTTGAGTCAGGGGCAGTGACTTTAGGAGGTGTCTGGGCGGCACCAGCATCTTTGGATTTTGAGGAATCGGCGAACGCCAGACTACTTATAAACAAGATTGGCGCTAGGAATAAAGTTCTGAGCAGCATACCGGAAATTCCCTCAAGGTGCCTTCCTTGGATGATGAGCGCAATGCTACCAGCCGGGATTGAAATCCACAATTCGGGCTTGTAAGAGGTCAGCGACATTTGGTATTTTCTGTCAGCTGCGCACCTAGAAAACCAACCTCAGGCATACGAGTGCTTCATCTTGCGCAAACTCCACCCTTCGCACCGCACCACCGAGCTTCAGCTGGGGGCGTCTTTGTCAGGCAGTCTGAGCAGTCTTACTTTGTCTCTGGTTTTTTGGCCTCATCGATCTTTTTCTGATCGCCCTCCTTCTCCTCTGGCGGCTTGGAGATATGGAGCTTGCTCATCTCTTTCGCTCCGACCGCAGGGTCCTCGGCCGTTACCTTGATACCCGTCGCCATGGTTCCTGCAGTCCATTTGTAGTAGTAGGTCTTGCCCGCCTCGGCTTCAAATCGAGCCCGCTCGTTCTCCTTTTTTCTTGTTTCGGCCAGCGCCGCTCCCGCGGACATGATTAGGCTTCCGTAGTACATCTTTGGCAATCCGGCGATGACTGTGGTTCCCGGCGGCACCTCCATGAATGCATATTCGCCATTTAGAAGCTTGGCAAGATGAATGTCGTTGATATAAAGCTCGTCGTGGGACGCTGAGCCGGTGAATCTGCCCACACGATAGATGCAGACGATCGCTTTGCCGGCAGATGGGGCGGGCAAGACTGAAGCTTCTTTCTTATCCTGCCCAAAAGCCAGGGGCCCTGTGATGAGAAACGCAAGTGCACAGAGCGCGAACAGGAGGCATGTGAGTGACGTGAAAGTGCCGCTGAGGCGAACGGGTGCGACGCCGCTAAAAGCAGTGTTACGCATGAGAGCGCTCCTTTTCCCTAGGTTGGAATTCTGGCCAACACTGTAGCAGGTTTCCCTGGCCTAGACAAAGGGGCCGGAGGGCCTATTCGCCGGGCAGGATCTGCCACGACCCGTTAGAATCACTTTTGTATGGATCCGATGAAGCCTGTCCCCGCTGCCGAAGTCATTCAGGACACCATTCTCGACGGCAGCCGTTTTGTTCGCGCCTGCCTGCGCAAGCCCGTTGACCGCACGCCGGTCTGGTTTCTTCGCCAGGCCGGACGCTACATGCAGGAGTACCGCGACGTCCGCAAGCACCACACGCTGGTGGAGATATGCAAACAGCCCGAGATTGCGGCCGAAGTGACCATCACCGCGGCGGAAAAGCTCGGTGTGGACGCGGCCATCATTTTTGCCGACCTGCTGCTGCCGCTGGAGCCGATGGGTTTGCCGTTCGAGTTCCAGGCAGGCGAGGGGCCGGTTGTTCATCACCCAGTGCGTACGGCGGAGGACGTAAGGGTATTGCGTACCGACCGGGCGGATGAATTGGCCTACGTGGCCCGCGCGATCCAGAAAGTGGCCACACACTTCCGCGACCGGCTTGGCATCATCGGCTTTTGCGGCGCGCCCTACACGCTGGCCAGCTACATGATTGAAGGCGGCGGATCGAAGAATTACATCCACACCAAGCAGATGATGTACCGTGACACGCTCTCGTGGCGACTGCTTCTGGATAAACTGGTCAAGGTGCTTGAGGAATACTGCCTGCTGCAAGTGCAGGCCGGCGCGGACGTCATCCAGATTTTCGATAGCTGGGTTGGGTCACTGGGCCTGACTGATTATCGCGAGTACGCTTTTGAAGCATCGAAGCGGCTGGTCCGCTCTGTCCAGGCTATGGGTGTGCCGGTTATCTACTTTGGAGTGGAGACTGGTGGATTGCTTACTGAGATGGCGTCAACCGGGGCTGATGTGATTGGCCTCGACTGGCGGCAACCTCTCGACGAAGGCTGGCGCGCTGTGGGCCACGGGCACGCGGTGCAGGGCAACCTGGATCCGATAACGCTTTTTGCTCCCCTCGAGGTTTTGGAATTGCGCGTCAAGGAGATCCTGCGCGCCGCGAATGGCCGGCCCGGACATATTTTCAACCTTGGTCACGGTATCGTTCCTACCACTCCAGTAGAGAATGTCCAGGCGGTTGTCCGCATGGTCCGCGAGTTCCGCCTGGAGCAGGCAAATGGCTAAACAAGCGGTCCTGCTGCTTGCCCATGGAACTCCGGAGACCGTGGAGCAGATTCCCGAATACCTGCGCAACGTAACCAGCGGGCGTCCTCTGCCGCAGGCGGTGATCGAAGAGATTCAGCACCGCTACAGCCTGATTGGACACAGCCCACTTACGGAAATCACAATGGAGCAGGCGCGGCTGGTGGAGGGTGAACTTGCCGCGGGCGGCCAGCCTGTTTCGGTTTACGTGGGCATGCGGAACTGGCGGCCTTACATTCCTGATGTGGTGCGGCAGATGCGGGCAGACGGCGTGGAAGAGGCTGCCGTGATCTGCATGGCGCCGCAGAATTCGCGCACCAGCGTGGGACTTTACCGGCGCGCTGCAGAGGCAGAGGCGGGCGGACTGCGCGTTAACTTTACTCCTGGCTGGGCTCAGCATCCTCTGCTTGCAGAGGCCTTTGCTGAGCGGCTTCGTGATGCCATGAGCAAGTTTGCAGCAGAGGTTGGCGGGGCCGTGCCGGTGCTGTTTACGGCGCACAGCGTTCCCTGCCGGACCATTCAGACTCCGGCTGCGAGCGAGGGGCAGCCGCGCCTGTGGCCGGGCGAGGGAGCCGACCCCTACGCCGAGGACGCAAAGGCCACAGCGGCGATGGTGGCTGCGCTGGTTCCGGAGATTCCACGCTGGTGGTTTGCATTCCAGAGCCAGGGGGCGAGCGGCGGTCCGTGGATTGGGCCAACGGTTGAAAACACCCTCGACTCAATTGCAGCCGAAGGAGCCAAGGCTTTGATTCTGCAGCCCATTGGCTTTCTCTGCGATCACGTGGAGATTCTCTACGATGTGGACCATCTGTTTCGCGAATATGCCGCAAAACGGGGTATTCGGTTGGAGCGGCCCGAGTCGCTGAACGATTCCGTTATCCTGGCCAGGGCGGTTGCGGATCTGGCTCGGCTGGGGCTGGCGCGGCTCAGGGGTTGAGGGTGCAGGGGTGGAAGACCTTCGCCGATCGCTTCGTATGCGGCGTGCCGAATGCAGATTTACCCTGTGCAAATTTCCCTTATTTTTCGAGTTCGATCCGGCGATTCCATCTCGTAGCATACGAATGCACGAAAACAGGGCGGAAATAGTTTGTCAAATCAAAACACGCCGGCAATGATCTGCGGGTGAGTTTGATGGAATTTTGAATAAAGGCAGTAATATTGAAGGTCAAGGAGCGGGCTTTGCCGGCCGAAATTACAGAGCAAATCGTTGAAACGACGACTGAAAAGGATGTCGAAAAACGACATCACGTGAATTGTCCCAGGTGCGGTAGCAATTATCTGAGGCGGGTATCGCGAGTGGGCTTTCTGCAACGGGCGATTTACCCGATCTTCCGGTACTACCCGTGGCAATGCTCAGGGTGCAAAGGGCGCGTCATGATCAAGAAGCGCCGCGGGTCCAGGAGAAGTAAGAAACGCGACTCGGCCGCCAAGTAAATTTCGGCTGCGGGGGCGCTTCCGCGGCACGGTTGAAGTGGTGCCCAGTCAAAACGCAGTCTTGTATAAAGATCGCCTGGAGCTTTCTAAGACCGGAAGAAGTTTCTGGCCAGGAATACCACGTTGGCAGGGCGCTCGGCGAGGCGGCGCATGAAGTAGGGGTACCAGTCGCTTCCAAATGGCACGTAGACGCGCACGTTATATCCTTCCTGGACGAGCTTTCGCTGCAAATCACGTTTGATTCCATAGAGCATCTGGAATTCGAAATGGCTGGGCTCGATTCCGTGCTCGCTCGCATACGATTTGATCGCGGCAATCATGGCATCATCGTGCGTGGCAAGCCCGTGATAAATGGGGCTGTCCAGCAGAATGCAACTCAGCCGGACGAAGTTCGCGTCCACATCGGACTTGCGGGGAAATGCTACTTCGGCCGGCTCCTTGTAGGCGCCCTTGCACAATCGCACGCGAATGCCTTCGGCGATGAGTTGTTCCACGTCCGACCGAGAGCGGTAGAGGTAGGCCTGAATTACCACTCCAATGGAGCCGCGCGACTCCGGGTGCGCATTCACGCGCCGCACGATATCGAGAGTGACCTGCGTGAGCTTCGAGTCTTCCATGTCGACGCGCAAGAAATTATGAGTCGCGTGTGCATGCTGTGCCAAACTCTGGGTAATCGACTCGGCCAACTCGGGCGAAAGCTCGAGTCCCATCTGGGTAAGCTTCACGCTTATGTGCGCGTTCAGTTTTCGCGCGGCAACCAGGTCCAGCAACTGGTGGTAGATGTCTGCGGCACGGTGGGCCTCAGCCTCCGACGTGACGCTTTCGCCGAGCGAGTCCAGCGTTACCGCAATGCCTTGCTGGTTCACAGCTTCTGCAGCGCGCAGTGCGCCATCGATCTCCATGCCCGCGATAAAGCGCGAACTCAGCTGCACGCCCAAGCGGGAATTTTCACAGAAGCGGCGTAAGGGGCGATTGTGGGAGAGTGCAATAAATGTCGAACGTAATATAGGCATCTGGGCCTCAGCCGGTGAGAGTGCTTTTGAGAGCACATCCACCGGACTAAACAGTGTCGCACAACGGGGTGGCTGGCGATTCACAAACTCCTGTCGGCGTGCCGGGTCTGTTTGTGGGAGCATTCCCTCAGGGGCTAAAGCCCATATGAATATTGCAGGGTTGAAGTACGGGCTGAAGCCCGTACCCTTCAAACGGACCCCAAATCCTCTCGTGATGGACTGTACATAGCCGAAGCCAGAATTCCCACCTGGCAAACGGCAACTATCGGATCTGGTAGACCGTGCTTCCGTGAGCCGGCAAAGTCACATTCACTTCCTTTGAGTCCTTGTAGACGCCGTCGCTCCACACATTCTGGGCCTGGTGCTTTCCGCCTTCGAGGCCAAGCTGTTTCCAGGTTGCCTTGAGCGTAACCGGCTTGTCGTCGAGGTTGAAGAATGCGAAAAACTCGGCGTAATTTCTGACGCCGGGCGAGTCGATGGTTCCGCGCCACACACGGGACTGCTCGAACCCCGCGGGCAGGCTCGCGGAATCGACTGGACGGCTGTAAGTGATGCTTTGACTCATGAAGAGCATCGCCTGGTTGGTAATCAGCGAACGCGTAAAATCATCTAGTTTGGTAAGGTTTGCTCCAAGAATCAGCGGCGACCGCGCAATGGCAAACAGCGTAAATTCGGTCTGCTGCTCGTCGTGTGTTTCGCGAGATTGCCTTGCCTCGCCCCAGCCCGGATGCGGCCCGAGCCAGCCCCAGGGCAGCATATCTGCGTCAGGCCAGTTGCCGGTGTTGACGTAAGGCACCCACTGCGCAAGGCGGTCGAACTCGTCCTTGATGCCGAATGGAAACTCGCCATGCTCGGGAGTGTGCGTGGCTGTCCACACATCCCAGTGGTCGTCGGAAATTCTCCACATCTGCGAGTACTGGCCTAGCTCCACCGCGTTCTTAAGCGATGTGGGGCCCGGCGACAGACTGAGTACGATTGGCCGGCCGGTCTTGTGAATGGCCGCGGCGATCTGATGAATCTCGGATGGGCGGTAAGGTCGGTCGCTGATGCAATCGACCTTGATGAAGTCGAGGCCCCAGCGGGCATAGAGCTTCATCATCGAGTCGTAATACGCCTGGCCAGCTGCATTGTCCTTGACTCCCCAATTGCCCTGATCCCAGGGGCAAGGGCTTGTCGTGTCGGCTGCGTCCTGCGCGTGAAAGGTTGAATCGGCAATGGGCAGGTTTGCATTTACCACCTGTCGCGGGATGCCTCGCACAATATGAATTCCGAATTTAAGACCCTGCGCGTGAACCCAGTCGGCCAGTGGCTTGAAGCCCTCTCCATTTGCCGCAGAAGGAAATCGGTTCGCGACCGGAATCAGAATCCCGTCGTCGTTCCAGAGGTATTCTTTCTCTTCGATAGTGTGTCCGAAGGGGTTGGCCATGTACCAACCCTCGTCGATTACCGCGTACTTCCAGCCGTAACGCTGCACGCCCGCCAGCACCCTCACATTGGCTTTGTAGTCGGCTTCATCGATCGTGAGGCCATAGGCGTCCCAGCTATTCCAACCCATGGGCGGGGTGGGCGCGAGATTCTGTGCGTGGATGAGGGTTGTGGCGAAAATAGCGATGGCGAGAAGAGCGGCGGAGAAAAACGTGCGGTGGGACATGGATGAACATATAGCACAATTGGCCAGGTGGCCGCAGGGAAGCATGCAGGAGGCAGACAAGTTTGATGGGTGCGGACTACAGTTCGTTTGGATGATTTTTAGCCGCAATTTATATTCCCTCGGCGGCTAAAGCCGCAAATTAATATAGGCGATGAACGGACGGGCTGAAGCCCGTCCCCTTCAACACTACCGTCGTCGGACGGTGGCTCAGGCAAACCTCACGCGGTAACTCCGTTTTGCCTCCAGCGTTATGGCGACGGTTCCGTCCTGATGCGGGCGTAAGGGGACTGCGCTGTCTCCGGCGACGCTGCGAATCTTCTGTCCATCCGGTACGCGGAGACGATATTCGGCAGCGAAGTCGGGGCGAAGCGTGGCGGCCATGGCTTTTCCGTTTTCCCAGCGCAGGTCAACCTCCACTGCGCCCCGCGCACGCAGGCCCTTTAATTCGCCCTGAGCCCATGTTGCCGGCAGGGCAGGCAACAGGTCGATGACGCCGGTGTGGCTCTGCATTAGCATCTCAGCGATTGCTGCCGTCGTGCCGAAATTTCCGTCGATCTGGAAGATCGAAGTGTTGCCCGAAGGGTGCGTGTCAAAGAGGTTCATGTTGGTGCTGTGCTGCATGAGCATTCCCAGCGACTCCCACGCCTTGTCGCCATCGCCAAGCCGCGACCAGAAGCCGATGGCCCAGGCGCGGCTCCAGCCTGTATACGCGCCGCCCGCTGCCAACCGTCGCTCGAGAGAAACTCGCGCAGCTTTCGCCAAGTTGGGAGTGCCGCGCGGCGTAATTTCGGCGCCCGGATATAAAGGATAGAGGTTCGACATGTGGCGCTGTCCCGGAGTGGATTCTTCGAAATCCACCGACCACTCCTGCAACTGACCGTACTTGCCAACCTGGTAGGGAACCAGCCGAGCTCGTGCGGCATCGAGTTTCGCGGCAAACTCCTTGTCGATCCCTAGTTCCTTCGCGGAGTCGATACAGTTGGTGAACAGCTCTCTGATCAGTGCCATGTCCATGGTGCAGCCCGCGCTGGTCATCGCCTTCTTGCCGTCGGGAGCGATGAAGTCGTTCTCGGTCGACTCGGAAGGGCACGTGGTGAGATGTCCGTTGCCATCATCAATCAGCCACGCAAAACAGAATTCCGCTGAGCCCTTCATCAGCGGGTAGGCCCTTGCGCGCAGAAATTCGCGGTTTCGCGTGAAACGGTAATGCTCGTAAAGATGCGCGCAGAGCCACGGGCCGCTCATGCACCAGTTGGCCCACGTCGGCTGGCCCACGCCCATGCCTACAGGATTTGCGGTGCGCCAGATGTCGATGTTGTGATGCGTCACCCAGCCCGGCAATCCGTAGGTTTCCTGCGCGGCGCGGGCGCCGGTTTTGCTCAGGTCTTCGATCAGCGACGTCAGAGGCTCGGTGCAATCACTAAGGTTGCAGGTCTCGGCGGGCCAGTAATTCATCTGGATGTTGATGTTCGATGTCCAGTTCGAACTCCACGGCGGCTGCACCTGGTAGTTCCATATTCCCTGCAGGTTTGCCGGCTGCGTTCCTGGCCGCGAACTTGAGATCAGCAGGTAGCGGCCATACTGGAAATAGAGCGCGAGCAGCGACGGATCGGGTGAGGCTGCGAAGTTTTTGAGCCGAACATCGGTCGGCTGTGATGCTGCGGCATCGGCTCCAAGCTTCAGGGAAACCCGTTCAAAGAGTTTCTTGTAGTCGGTGACATGCCGTTCGCGCAAAAGCGAAAAGCTCTTTGTGAGCGTCGCTTCGAGTTGTTGTTTGGCTCGCTCGTTTATCTGCTCCTGCGGCGTGTCGGGCTTCTGATCGAATCCGCCATAACCGGTGGCCGCGGTGAGCACAATGGTGCAAGCAGTTGCGCCTTGGACGTTAAGCCGGTTGCCATCAGCTGAAACGTGCCCGCCTTCAGCACGCGCTTCAAGAATCGAGGCGTAATACATGCCTTCGCCCGGTACATCGGACGGAACAACCGGCGTTTCACTTCCGGGATGTCCAGCGCCGGCAATATGCTTCGCGGCCTTCCCGGTGAGCAGTAGACGATTGGCGCCAACGACCTCGACTGATTTAACCAGCGCACCGTCCATCCAGATGACTGCGTTCAATTCTCCGGCTTTGCTTGCAGCGATGCGCAGGACGATCGCCTGGTCGGGAGCGGAAGAAAAGGCAGTGCGCTCAAACTCGATATCTCCGGCGTTGTAGCTCGTCGAGGCTACGGCGCTGGCCAGGTCCAGTTCGCGGCGATACCCGGTTATAGAGGCCGTGTGTTTGCAATCCACATGCAGGCCCCCGATGACCTGATAGGCCTCGGCAAACAGTCCCTGCATTTTTCTGCAGAGCTGGTCGGCCTTGTGATAGTCCTTTTCTTCAAGCACTGCCTGTCGTATCGCGGGCAGATACTCCTTTGCCTGCAGGTTATTGCCATCGACCGGCATGCCTGACCACAAGGTGTCTTCGTTCAGCTGCAGTGTTTCTTTTGCGGGATCGGTCGGCACTGGACCGGCTTCATGATCCGCCTTGGGGTCCCGGGGATCGATCGGGTCGATTGCTCCACCGCCGAACACCATTGCTCCAAGCCGCCCGTTGCCGATGGGCAGGGCATCAACCCACTGCGACGCAGGGTTGGTGTACCAAAGCTTCAGGTTGTCGGGTGCGCTGTATTCTGGCGCGGCCCATCCGAAGCGCTTGTCCAGAGACAGTGTTCCCGCAACAGTGGACGCAGTGACGAGAAATCGGCGGCGCGAGAATTTGCCCATGGAAGATTCCTTCCCTGAAGCGAAAAGGCCGGACTGGATGGAATCCGCGCCCTCCCGGAATTGTATCGGACGCACGGTCTTGGTCCAGGCTGGGCTATTGCGCCCATGGGTGCTTTTTGGAGAGCGTCTTCCATGCCGGCCCACAATCCGTTAAACTGACCTTGTACGACAGTTTGCACTTCAGACAGGCAAGTTGCTCGTTTGCGGCAAGGTCATTTTCATCGAGCTTCCCGGCTCCACGCTGCCCCTTACCGCGCCCTCGGTCCTCGCCTTTGAGGTTGTAGGAATCGAATGCTGATTTGAAGCAATCAAGATAGAAAGTTCTCAATACCGGCAATCAAGCCGGAGGTCTATCGATAGCGTTCTGGCGCGGACCGATCGAAATCGCGGCTTGGGCCAGCCTATCTGCCAGGCGACGGGAGAACCGGCCCGAATAAGTGGATACTTGGTCAAAGATTTGGCAGATTTAATTTTAGACGGATAATGAAGCAAGAAAGTTTACAAATTGCATTTGATTTTTGCATAATGGCTTAACACCAAGTTGGCTTAAGTCACCTGTCGGTGACTGTCGTCATTTCAGCAAGGCGGCGGTTTCCTTGCTTAAACCCTTGATTCTTCTCGAAATGGGGCAACTGCCGTATGTGTGGAATCCTTGGCTACACGCACATCTCGCGAGGACTCCCGCACGGCGTTCTGAACGCTGGAATCGCTGCATTGATCCACCGCGGGCCAGACCAGCAAGGCAGTTTTACCTCTGGACATGTCTCGCTCGGCGCTACGCGGCTCAGAATAGTGGACCTGGATAGCGGCGACCAGCCGATGCGAAGCCCTGACGACGACGCCGTAATTGCCTTTAACGGAGAGAT
>CZKZ01000755.1_pt1 | contig 15876 bp, 13 predicted proteins | sample 1122171 | NCBI WGS metagenome assembly CZKZ01 (sample SAMEA3539301, study PRJEB10725) | soil metagenome | biome: tundra; feature: field; material: soil | place: USA | collected 2010-05 | depth 0.15 m
GCCCGCGCTGGTGCGCTGGCCCTCTACGTCTTTTCGCCCGCCGCCGCCAGATGCTTTACAAGCGTCAACTCGGTCCCGGGATGCAGTTGTCGAAAGTGTACCTCATCCATAAGCGAACGGATAAGGAAGATGCCCCGCCCTGTGCCGCGCAGCAGGTTTTCCTCCGCGAGGGGATCGGGCACCGATTCCGGAATGAAACCGTTACCCTCGTCCGCAATGGTAATTACCAGCGCCTTGCCAGTGTTCTCAAGACCGACTGCGATCTTCCTCGCCGGGTCGTACTCGTTGCCGTGCAGGACGGCGTTTACCGCAGCCTCCCTCACCGCCATGGTCACGTGAAATCGTTCGTCTTCGCCTAATCCTGCTTCGGCGGCCAACTTGTCCGCGGCCGCTTCAACCTCGCCAACGCTTTCCATGGTCGAGCTTAGCCGGAAACTCCGTCGTCCTGGCCTGGGTTCGCTCACCGGGTTTGTTTTCCGCCTTCTCTGGATCGGCCGCGGAAAATTTGCCCACGCCGTTCCTCACCAGCCTTGCTGGCAGTGTCATGGTTGATAAGGATTTGTGTCAAGCATGGGCTGTTTGGAGCGCTTCAGCGGGTGGGACGCAGAGCCCCTCCCCCGCGAATTGCCGGTCGGGCGGGGGGGAGATGGCGCCGGGTTTGCAAGGCGAGCCCGGTCCGGGATGCGGGTCGATGCGGCGATCCATCGCATCGCATTGGGGAAGAGCGAAAGGCCGATGGGCACCAGGTTGCGGCCCGCGCTGGAGACTATGGCTTGCGAGAGCAAAGTTGCCATCGACATACCTCGGCTTAGTTGACCGCGCAGTCTGCGACTGTAGAGCTCCGAGCTATCGCCGGCGAGGTACATCTCCACGGCAAGGGCTGCGCTGTGCAGGGCGATCGACATGCCGTCTCCGGTGAACGATGGGATGACCGCGGCCTGATCGCCGATGCACCAGAGGGTTGAGGGGCCTTCAGAGAGATAACCGTAAGGAATGGACGAGAGAGCCAATGGGCGCAGCCACATGGGCTTTGCACCCTGCAGGCGTTGGCGGATCAGGCGGTTGTCCTCAAGTATCGAAGCGAGCAGTTCGGTCCAGCCGCCGAGGGCGCGCAGCCGGGCGCGCCGAACCACGAGGCACAGATTGGCTGTTTCTGCTTCGATGAGGGAGAGGCCGCCATATCCGCCGGGGAAAAGAAATATCTCGATGAAGTCGCGCAACGCATTGGTCTGGACGGCGTCGAGTTGCCAGTGCAATTTGAAGGCGACAAGATCGCTTTGGCCGCTGTGCGAGCGGGTCCATCCGCGGAGATCGTGTTTGCCGTTGGCGAGAAAGACTGTGCGCGCGCACAACGGCTTGCTGTCGCGAAGTTGCGCGAACCAGAGATTGTCGCTGGTTGTGAGGCCATCAACAAAGATGCCACGTTCAACTGTACATCCGCACTCCTCGGCGCGTGTGAGCATGGCCTGATCGAGAGTGAACCGGGAGAGGGAGAGTGCCGTGAAGGGCAACGCTGATTCGACTGCGGTCTGTTTTGAGGAAAGGCGCACGAAGCGAATGGGTGAGGCTCCGAGTGCCAATGGATCGACCCCGACCTGGCGCAGATAGTCGATGGCTTCGCGGCTCAGGAACTCGCCGCAGACTTTGTGATGCGCGGAGATTTCTTTCTCAAGCACGGTGACGTTGCGTCCGGCGGTGGCAAGTCGAATGGCAACCATGGCGCCCGCAAGACCGCCGCCGATTACGAGGTTGTCGACGGTGGGGCTGGGTGTGGCCATTTGGGCTCTCGCTTCCTGCAGTTCTTAACTCAACATCGGCTTGCGCCTGGACACGCACAGGCGGCCCGGCTTGAAGCTTTGTATTTGGATTTCACCGTTTTCGAAACCGGCGGCGGCGCACATGCTGCGCCAATCTGCCGGCACAAAGGAGCGGGCAATTGAGACGGGGCCATCATGCTGAACGAACGGATGCAGACGCACTAGCTTTGCGAACAGACGGAAGAAATGGTAGGGGAAGGCAGCGCGGGAGAGATCGTTGATGAACCATCCAAGTTCGGCGTGCTGCTCCATCCACAGTAGAAAACTGACGATCTCATCATCGGCAAGATGATGGGTGAAGAGCGAACTGACAACAAGATGAATCGGCCGCGGCGGCATGTATTGAAAGACGTCTGCGCAGACCCACTGGATTCGGCTTGTAGAAGGGCTGGCCTCGGCTGCAATGACGGCGGCGTCCGGATTGAGGTCGAGTCCGATGAGTTCGACGGGGATTCGGCGCGCCATTGCCCATCGCTCAATTCTGCGCAGGCCGTCTCCATAGCCGGAGGCAACGTCGAGGATGCGTAGAGGCTCGGCGTGCGCGGGCAGCGAGTATCTGACGCTCTCGAGGAAGGCGTCGAGCCAATTGAGCACTGGCCGATAGGCAAACGTCATGCGGTTTGTCCTGGCAAGGTCGCTGAGGCAGGCGCGGAGTTGGTCGCGAGTGCACGGCTCGTCCATTAATTCAGTGAGCTGGGAGCGGTGGCGAAAGTCGGGTGCGCTATGCGGCATGGAAGAGCATGGTCTCCGCGGTGAGTCCGGGCCCGAATGACATGGCACAGCCGGGTTGTCCCGACTGCGCCTTCTCCGCGAGCTGCTGCAGCACGAACATGACAGTGGCCGAGGACATATTGCCGTAGCGCGCCAGCACATCGCGCGAACAGGCGAGTGAATCGGGGCTTAGTCCGAGACTCTTTTCTACGGAGTCGAGAATGGAGCGGCCTCCTGGGTGGACGGCCCACAAGGCGATGGACAACGGGTCCCGGCCTCGTGTGATTTCAGTTCCGGATTCCTTGAGGGCGCGGCCGATCTCTGCTGGAACTTCGCCGGAGAGATGCATGTCGAATCCGAGTTCGCCGACGCGCCAGGTAATCAGGTGGCTTGTGTCGGGGATCTTTAGAGCCAGGAAGCTATCGATGGCCAGACCCTGTGGCTGTGCGCTAACAAGGCTGGCCGCACAGCCATCCGCGAAGACCAGGAATGAAAGCACCTGCTCCAGTTCGTGGGTCTCTTGAAAGTGCAACGTGCAGAGTTCGAGATTCAGGATCAGGACTTTTGCTTCCGGCACAGAGCGGACGATGTGATGTGCGGACTTGAGGGCGTTGATGGCGGCATAGCAGCCCATGAAGCCGATCATGGTTCGCTCCACGGACGGAGATAGCCCGAGATGGCTGACGACCTCAAAGTCGAGGCCCGGGGCGTAGAGTCCGGTGCACGAAGTTACGATGACGTGGGTAATGCCGCGGCGCTGGTCTTCAGTCAGCTCGAGCTTATCGAGCGCGCTGTGCGCCAAGCGCGGGGCGAAGCGCTCGAACAATTGCATACGGCGCGCAGTGGCGGGAAAATCTCCCGGCACATAGATCTGCTCTTCGTCGCGCCACGAGCCATCTTCAGTTGGGCTCGGATTCACAAACGAGTAACGGTGATCGATTGCGGACAAGCGCGCCATGCGCCGAAAGAGCTTGCGTGGCGTTCCCTCGGCGAGGAGGTTGGCTGCAAAATCGATGAATGCTGTGTGGACATTGTGTTCCGGGACCGCCGTGGCAATTCGGTTAATATAGGCGGTCGTCATTTCTGTCCCTTCATGGCAATAGGCCTTTCCCTGTGTGCATTTTCAAAAAAACCGTTCTGCGATGTGTCGCGCAAATGTAATTATTTAGATGCTGAAAGTAGCAGAAGAAAGAGAAATGCGCGGGGATCGGGAAAAAAGAGCCAGATCAGCGCAAATTTGAGGATAACAGCCCTTTCCTTGACCAAGCGTGTGGATTGCGTGCATGGAGACAAGCGCAGTCAGGAATCATTGGAGTGCCTCTCCGGGTGCTGCCCGGCGCACAGACTGCCTGCGAGGGAATACACTTTCCTGGTGCAACCTCGCACTACGACCCGGGTTCTGTAAAGACGCGCCGGGCACTCTGCGGAGAAAGCTGACGCGGTGTTTGAAATGATTAAAAAGCACTTTGCCATTCTGGTCCTTCTTTTGTTTTCATGGTTCGCCACGGGGGTTATTCCGGCCCTCGCCCAGCAGCATCCTTATCCATTCAACGATCCGGCACTGGCAATGGAGAAGAGGATCGACAACCTGCTCTCGCTAATGACCGTGGACGAGAAGGTCAACTGTCTGGGCACCAATACCGGCGTTCCACGGCTCGACGTGATGAGTTACGGGAGCTCCGAGGGCATCCACGGAGTCGTCCAGAGGGAAGCGCGGGGAAAGCGCCTGCCCGTTACGACTACGCAGTTCCCGCAGCCTCCGGGCATGGGCGAGTCATGGGACCCGGACCTGGTGCGTCAGGCCGCGGGCGTGCAGGGATATGAAGCGCGCTACATCACCCAGACCGCCAAGTATGACCGGCAGATCCTCATGCTCTGGGGACCGCAATCGGACCTGGCGCGCGACCCGCGCTGGGGACGCAGCGAAGAGGTCTACGGTGAAGACCCGTTCTTCAACGGAACCATGGCCGTTGCCTTTATCAAAGGGCTGCAAGGCGACGACCCGAAGTACTGGCAGGCGGCCGCACTGCTCAAGCACTTTCTTGCCAACAGCAATGAGAATCTCCGCACCAGTTCCTCGTCGGACTTCGACCAGCGCCTCTTCTGGGAGTATTATTCGGTGCCCTTCCGGATGGGCTTTGAGGACGGCGGCGCAAAGGCTGTCATGGCTTCCTACAACGCGTGGAACGGCACCACGATGGCCGTCAATCCGATTCTCCGCAGCATTGTCCATGAAAAATGGGGCGTCGACGTGATTTCAAGCGACGGAGGTGCAGTCCATCTGCTTGTCGATCCGCGCCATCTCTTTCCGGACCAGAAGTCCGCGGTTGTCGCCTGCCTGAAAGCGGGCATCAACCAATTCCTCGACAAGTACCAGGACGAAACCAAAGCGGCCCTGAAAGACGGTTCGATCACCGAGGCGGAGATCGACGCATTGCTCCGCCCCAAGTTCCGGGTAACGATCCGTCTTGGGTTGCTCGACCCTCCGGAGATGGTTCCTTACACGAAGATCAAGGACTCACCTGAACCCTGGAACACGGAGCGGGATCGCGCGGTCTCAAAACAGATGGCGCTGGAATCGGTGGTGCTGCTGAAGAACGAAAACGCGTTTTTGCCTCTGGAGAAGGAGGCCATCAAGTCGATCGCCGTCATCGGGCCGCTGGCCAACTCCGTGCACTGGGACTGGTATGGCGGTACGCCGCCGTATGCGGTTACGCCGCTCAAGGCGATTACGGACGAGGTGGGACCGGGCGTCAAAGTGAACTACGCTGCCGATGAGCTTGGCAACGCCGCCATCAATGCAGCCAAAGCTTCCGATGTGGCGGTCGTCGTGGTTGGCAACGACCCTACCTGCGGCCCGGATATGGCGCACGATTGGCATGACACAGTGGATGGAGGCGGCACGCTGGCCTGCACAACGCCCAGCGACGGTCGCGAAGGGCGCGATCGCGAAAGCATCACTTTGGAACAGGAACAGCTGGTAAAGCAGGTTTATGCAGTCAATAAGAAAACGGTTGTAGTCCTGATCTCCAGCTTCCCTTTCGCCATCAACTGGACGCAGACCTACGTCCCAGCGATCCTGCACATGGCCCATGCCTCGCAGGATGAGGGTACGGCGGTAGCTCAAGTTCTTTTTGGCGAATACAACCCCGGCGGCCATCTGACAGTCACCTGGCCGAAGTCCCTCGATCAACTGCCGCCGATGATGGATTACAACATTCGCAATGGCCGCACGTACATGTACTTCAAAGGCGAGCCACTCTATCCCTTCGGCTATGGGCTAAGCTACACGACCTTCAAATACTCCAATCTCCGCACCAGCTCATCGCAAATGGCCAAGGATGGCACGGTCACTGTCAGCGTGGACGTGACGAATACAGGAGGCCGGGCAGGCGATGCCGTTGTCCAACTCTACGTAAAACACTTGCGCTCGAAAGTTGAACGGCCTCGCCAGGAGTTGAAGGGCTTCAGGAGAATCGGAGTTCAACCCGGCGAAACGAAGACTGTGCAGATTCCGCTTCAGGCATCCACACTTGGCTGGTGGGACGAGAAACTTCCTGGATTCCGCGTCGAGGCAGAACCTGTTCGCGTGATGATCGGCAATTCGTCTGCCGATATCGAACTGTCCACCGAGGTGCGCGTCCAATAAATCGTCGTCAACTGCATTGCCCACCTGGATGCACAACTGTGCGTAAACTGACGGCAGGGGAATAAACTCACTTCATGCAGCCTCGCACCACAGCCCGGGTAAGCCTGACCGCGCTGCTCGGCACTCCTGTGACCGACTCGCAGGGGCAATTGCGTGGGCGCCTGAAGGACATTGCAGTAGCCACCGGACCCGACGCAGGCAAGGTGGCCGGCCTGGTGCTGAAGACTCGCGTGGGACTTTTCATTGTTCCCTCGCAGGACGTGATGGAGACTCCGGCCGGCACGCTCGAGTTGCGCTCTGCCGGCGCAATGGTTCCACTGCAGGACCAGGGCAACTATCTCTATCTGCAGCAGGACCTGGTGGACCGCCAGATCATCGATATTCACGGACGAAAAGTGGTCCGCGTGAACGATGTGGACCTGGAGTGGATGGGCCAGGGAGCAGCGCATCTTTTGCGCGTGGCCGAAGTGGAGATCGGCTTGCGCGGAGCCTTTCGGCGGGTTTTCAAAGGTGTGTTGCCGCGCGCGACGCTGGAATCGATTTCGCGCAAATTTCACGCTCACGGCATTCCCTGGCATTTTGTAGACGTGATCGAGGTCGATCCAGCACGCCGCGTGAAGCTGCGCATTGCGCACGAGCGCCTGGCCGATATGCATCCCTCGGAACTGGCGGATATTCTCGAAGACCTGGCGCCGGCCGAGCGCGAAGCTGTTTTCACTTCGCTCGACGAAGAAGTGGCCGCCGATGCGCTGGAGGAGGTGGAGCCCAAGCTGCAGAAGGCTCTGCTGGAAAAGCTGGACGAAGAGAAGATCGCCGATATCGTCGAGGAGATGGACCCGGGCGCTGCCGCCGATCTGCTGGCTGAGCTGCCTGAAGACCAGTCGGACGCCATTCTCGAAGAGATGGAGCCGGAGGAGCGCCAGGAGGTGGAAGAACTGCTCGAGTTCGACGAGGACTCGGCAGCCGGGGCCATGACCACCGACTTTGTCTACCTGGGAATGGATTCCACGGTGGCCCAGGCGGTCCAGGCTTTGCGAAGCTTCGATGGCGACCCGGAGACCGTAACCGAGATTTACCTGCTGGATGATAAACGCGTGCTGCACGGCATCATCCCGCTGGCTCGCCTGGTGATGGCCCAGCCGGAGACGCGGTTGAGTGTCCTTGTGGAGAGTCGCGTTCTTTCCTGCCCAGCCGACATGAACGAGAACGAACTGGCGGAGTTGTTCGACAAGTACAACCTGCACGCGATCCCGGTGGTAGATGGCCTGGGGCGGATGGTTGGCGTGGTCCAGGCAGACCAGGTGATCAGCTTCCTGCGCGAGAAGATCTAGCGGGGCCTTTCCCATTCCCAAAGTAACGTTCCAAGTGTCCCGGAATGAGCAAAATTGCTCACTTTGGGCTGGTGGTTTTCGATTCTTGTAGAAAACCTGTGGAATTTTCAGAATCTATGAAACAATTCATAGATGGTCCAGTTCCCAAAAATAATTCAAGGCGGTATGGGTGTAGGCGTGTCTAATTGGCGTCTTGCTCAAACTGTCTCAAAACTCGGCCAGCTGGGTGTGGTCTCGGGAACTGCACTCGATTCCCTGTTTGTACGCCGCCTCGCCGATGGCGATTTTGGCGGGCACATGCGCCGGGGGCTGGATGCTTTTCCGTTCCCTGATATGGCCAGGCGCATCTGGGCTGAGTACTTTACGCCCGGCGGCAAGCCGAGCGGGACACCATATCCGAACATCCCCATGCACCAGAAGAACCCTCCGCGCAAGCTGATTGAGCTGTGCATGGTGAGCAACTTTGTGGAGGTCTTTCTGGCCAAGGAAGGCCACAAGAACCCGGTTGGAATCAATTTTCTCGAGAAGGTGCAGATGCCCCACCTGGCGTCGATTTATGGTGCGATGCTGGCCGGCGTGGGCTATGTACTGATGGGCGCGGGTATTCCGCTGCATATTCCGGGCGTGCTCGACGCCTTTGCCGCCCACCATTCGGCGGAATATAAGCTGCAGGTGACGGGCGCGTTGGCGGAAATGGATACGTTGATGGTCCTCGATCCGGCTGAGTTCGCGGAAGGCCCCCTGCCTATCCTGCATCGGCCCAGGTTCCTGGCTATTGTTTCCTCGAATACGCTGGCGACGACCATGTTGCGCCGGGCGAGCGGCCGAGTGGACGGACTGGTGATTGAGAGCCCGACGGCGGGCGGACACAATGCTCCTCCTCGCGGCAAGCTTCAGCTCAACGCGGCCGGCGAACCGGTTTATGGCGAACGCGACCAGGTAAACATTGCAGAACTGCGCACGCTGGGCGTTCCCTTCTGGCTGGCGGGCGGCTATGGCAATGCCGAAAAAGTGCGCGAGGCCCTGGACCAGGGGGCGGCGGGCGTGCAGGTTGGAACTGCCTTTGCTTTCAGCCGGGAATCCGGTATGCGCGCTGACCTGAAGCGGTCGTTGCTGGCCAAGGCAGTTGCAGGCACCGGCGAGGTGTTCACGGATCCGCTGGCGTCGCCGACGGGATTTCCGTTCAAGGTTGCGCAGTTGGAAGGCACTTCTTCGGCGCTTCCCATCTACCAGGAGCGCAAGCGGGTTTGCGATCTGGGGTATTTGCGGGAGCCTTACGCTGCTGGAGAGGGCAAGATCGGCTATCGCTGCTCTGCCGAGCCTGCTGAGAACTACGTAATGAAGGGCGGCAAAGCTGAAGATACGGTGGGCCGTAAGTGCCTTTGCAATGCCCTAATGGCTAACATTGGCCACCAGCAGACACGCAAGGATGGTTCGGTTGAGCCGGCGCTGGTAACGGTTGGCGACGACCTGAATACGATTGCGCAGTACCTGGCGCCGGGACGGACAAGCTACAGTGCGGTGGACGTGGTGGAGTCGTTGCTGAGTTTGAGCATGGCCGTGGACGAGCCGGTTGAGCAGGAGTATGCTGTCTCGGCCTGAGTGCCAATCACGCTGAAGTCTGATTTTTTGAACGAGAAAAGGGTGGATTCATCGATTGGATGAATCCACCCTTTCTGCGTGATGCCCATTCCGGACGCAAAAAGCAGAGATGCGAAAGCCGGACTTGCATCGATTTGTTCCTAAAGTCGTCGGGCGAGCGTTGAATAATCGCGATCCCCACGGCCTGCGTCAAGGCGTGCGGCATCAAGGGGTGAGTGCAACGGAATTGAAGGGATCAAGAAATGGGGAGCACAAAGCCATTTGCCGTCGCGCAATTTACTTCGGCGAGCTTTCAAAACCGGGCAAAATCCTCATCGTCGAATGAAATAGCCAGTAATGCGAATAGCGATGAGACTCTTTCCCGACGTGGAACGCCGTTTGCCATGTTGTCTCGACGTCACTCGGCAGCCATAGCAAAAGTTTGAGACCGGCTATCTTCACCGAGCCGTAGGTGAGTATCGAGCGAAGCTGATTCAGCTGGATGTCGGGCAGCGGAGACAGCAGGTCTGTCTGCATGCGAACAATCTGGAATGTCGATTGATCGATCCAGGCGACGCCTTGAAGAGGCGTCGAGCATTGGCCAGAGCTGGATTCAATGACCGCGCCCAGACCCACATTTTTTGGAATTTGGGCGAAGGCCAACACATAGGATTCGCGACCGCCGATCGACTGCTTTCCCAGGTATCTGAAATGGGACTCATGTAGATTGCCGGGGAAGAAAAAGAGCCACATTGTGGCGAAGCCGACGCCGAGCGGCCTGCTCGCATTGTGAGCGGAATAGTCAATCGGCTGATCACGCGCATCGGTCCTGAATTCTTCAAGGGCATCGCCGCCAGAGGGCTTCTGTTTATGCACGATCCGGTAATTGAAGATGCGGGTGTCGGACCCCTTAAAGTTTCGAATCACAATCGGTTGCCTGACTTCTTCTGTGGCAATCAGGTTCGGCATCCTGTGCAGCAGGTCGGCGATTACTGCTCCGGTTTTGCTGAGAATGAATTCGGTATCGTCCTGCGACGGTGTAGCAGCTCCAGCGTCACCTGCATCATGAGCCGCCTCAAGCTTGATCCGGCTCAAGTCCAGCTCCATCTTCTTTAACTGCTCAATGGGCTGGTCGACATAGGAAGGGGTTTCCGCCATGGTGAACGTGCCATAGGAAGGGATCTCTGCCATGGCGGACGTGCCGCTCGGAAATGTCTGGCAGGGCTGAACGGATTGAGTTGGACCCAATTCTGCGGTCGCCGTGGTAACCGGGACTTCCTTCGCCCCCACCTTGCCGGCGATTTCAGGATCGATCTGCAGAGCAGCCGCAGTATCGGCCTGTGCTCCGTCAACATCGTCCTTGTTTCGCTTCGCTATTCCGCGGGAGTAGTGAGCATAAGCGTTTTTGGGGTTGATCTGGAGCACTTTATTGAAGTCTGCAATGGCGCTTTCGTAATCCCCCTTCGTGTTGAAGACGATTCCGCGGTTGTAAAAGGAATTCGCATCATCCGGTTTCAGACGAATCGCTTCATCGAAATCCTGAATCGCGTGGACGTAGTCGTTCTTGTGGAAGTAGGCGCGTCCGCGATTCGCGAAGACGTTTGCATAATCAAAAGGCTCGGGGACGGTAACACCGGTCACATATCCCGGCTTAATACGGATGGCTTCGTTGAAGTCCTGAATGGCATGATCGTAATCGTGCTTGGCGACGTAAGCATTGCCGCGATTGTTGAATGCGGCGTTAAATTGAGGGCTTAGCTTGATGGCCTGGCTGTAGTCTTCGATAGCGCGGTCGAAATCGCCTTTCGCAAAGTACGCAATGCCGCGATTGTTGAACGCGAGCGTGCGGCGCCCATGCGGTTCCCCGTTGCTTTCAGCTAGGGTTGTGCAACTGGCGATGACGATATCCGGATCGCCGTTGGCGCACCCAGGCCAGCCCTGATCCTTCCGGCTGGAACTCTGCGCCCAGACCGGCGCCAGAGCCGTTGTTACCGCCAGGAGAGCACTCATGAAGAGACGAATCATAGGCCGCATCCGATGCGCTTACATCTAAATCTCCTCTTCGAGGACTGCTTCCCGTGAATTGTATCGCCGGTGGATGGCGCTCGGGATAATTCGGTACCCATTTACGGTCGAAACGTGGAGCGGTCCCGCACCGTTCTGGCCGCGGTCACCTGTACGAGTGCGTTTCTCGTCGACTTCTCTGGCTGTGCTCCATCCTCCAACGTTTTCAGCTATTCGATTTCCTAATGCACGTTCCGAGGGTTCCGGCCGGCTTGCCGCCAGCTCGGAACCTACTCTTTCGGCATTATTGCGGGTGCGGCGGCGCCGCCGGGGTCGTACATTTTTGGGATGCGGTCTTCGGCGGCGGGCAAAGGCGGGAAGGCTGCGTGCGGCTCGGTCTGGTACCAGTAGGCGACCGAGTAGAAGTCGTCTGAGCGGTGGTTGGCGTGGCCGTGCTCGATGGTGACCTTGATGGACTCGTCGAACGTGATGGGGCTTTCGGTATGCCAGCGATAGAGGCAATAGCGGCCGCCGATGCGCTCGGGATCGACCATGTAGGGCGCGCCGTTGTGCTGGTAGCCGAAGGACTGCAGGCCGAAGTCCCAGGCGCCGTTGTAATAATCTTCTGACCCGGTGCCGTTGATGGTGGGCAGTTTGTCTCCATCGATGAAAATCATGTCGTCGCCTTCGCCGAACCATCCGGTCTGGTTCTGCAAAACTGCTTGCGTGACGCCGACAAAATGCCCTTTGCCTTTGGCCTCCATGAAGACGTAGTTGTCCGCGCCGTCAAGATTCTTGCGATCGTTGATGCCGGGGCTGCCGTTGTTGGTCCAGTCGTTGGTCCAGCCCTTGCAGGGGGCGGCCTGGCGATACTGCGCGTGGAAGCGGGCGACGTCCGCAGGAAGAGTGGGCAGGGTTACGTAGTCGATGGCGTAGTAAAGAGCGTTGGTGCGGACCTTGCCTTCGTTGGTAACGGTGATGCGGGCTGAGGTGGAAAACGGCATCTGGAAGTAGGCGTTGAGCGCCTTGATGGGCGCGACGGCCAGCAGCGCCGACTGGTAGACGAAGTACTCGCCGAGGCCGAGGCCGAAGAAATCGCCGATGGGCGTTTCGACCGATGGAGTGCTCTCGCCGTCCCACCAGGCGCGGAGAACAAGATTCTTGAGGTGCATGGGGTCCGACGAGGCGATGGTGAACCAGATGTGCGTGACGACGCCGGCGCCCGTGATATCGAGCAGCGTGGCAGCCTGGCCGGGCTCCACGGGCGTTGCGTCGCGGTTGCCGCCGGTGCGGTCCCAGCTTGAACTGCGGCGGGTTTTGTAATTGCGGAGGCGGGCTAGAGCGAAGAGTTCGTCCGGCGTTTCCGGTTGCCCGGTTAGCGCGGGTGCCGCAGCAGGTGAGCTGGCAGCTGCGCTCGCAGTGTTCAGGCCGAGAAGCGCGGCTGCAGAGATCATGCCTCCGAGCAGCTTGCGCCTTACCGGCAAACCTTCATTGGAATCGGACGAATGCATTGAGCGAGCCCTCCTGGCTTTTAAATGGTGAAAGCGAGTTGTAGTCTCGAGCGCCTGGGGCTGTCAAGAGGGTAGCGAGTAGGGCATTGACCACATGGTTTTGTACTTTGAGTTCATGCGATCCCAGGTCCCAGAATCGGGATCTCCACCCCAAGGACGAAGACCTGTCCTTGGGGACCCCGGACCTGGGGCACCCGCAGTTGGTACAACAACAAGCGGTCAGAGCTCTAGCGCTTGCGCTCTTTCAGGTTGTGACTGTCGGATGCTTTCAGGGTCATTCCGTAGAGAGATTTGAACTGTTCGATCTCCTTGAGCGTTTGCGGAGAGAATGGGACGATTTTGCCCTCGAATGCGTGAAGGACGATTCCCTCAAGCAGGTCGCCCAGGGTCATGTCCTTTTGCTCGGCGAGTGCTTTGAGCACCTTGAGCATGCGTTTTTCCATCCGGACGCCTGTCTGGACGCGTTCGACGACTACGGGTTCGCGATTTTGGGGTTCGTGCGGCATCGGTTCCTCCTGTTATCTTGGTAACAATGTACCAAGATAACAGAATCCTGTCAATTCATTTTTTGAGATTGCAGGGGGAGGCTTGGTCGAGATAAATTCGCATGTCCGGGATCCGCACATCCGGCACTCGCACATTCCAGCTTCGCCTGTTATGGTCAGTGAGGAAACTCAAAATGAACCCACCATACGGCGGTTCTCCAGTTTCTATGGCGTTTCCGGCTTCGTGCGGGGTGGCTTTTTCTTGAGGAAAAAGCCACTCGGCAGTTGTGGCTTCGACCTAAGCGAACTGGAGAGCCGCGATCGGACCGACCGGGCATGTTGAAACGTTGGCGAATCCGGATACTGTTGTTCCTGGCCGTTCTCGGCCCCGGATTCATTACGGCAAATGTCGACAACGATTCCGGCGGCATCCTCACCTACTCCCAGGCTGGCGCGCAGTTCGGCTATTCCCTGCTGTGGATGATGCTTCCTATTACCATCGCTCTGATTGTTGTGCAGGAGATGTGCGCCCGGATGGGGGTGGTCACGGGTAAGGGCCTCAGCGACCTTATCCGCGAGGAGTTCGGCCTGCGGCTCACCTTTGTGCTGATGCTGCTGCTGGTGGTGGTGAACTACACCAACGTGGTTACGGAGTTCATCGGCATTGCCGGCTCGCTGCACCTGTTTCACGTAACCAAGTACATCTCAGTGCCATTTTGCGCCGCGCTGGTGTGGTACATGGTGGTGAAGGGTAGCTACAAGAGTACGGAAAAAATCTTCCTTGTCGCGTCGGTCGTGTATATCGCGTACATTTTCGCCGGGGTGCTGTCGCAGCCCAGTTGGCACGATGCGCTGAAAGCGACGGTGACGCTGCCGGCCCGGTCAGTGTGGAGCGACAAGGCGTATATGTACATGGCCATCGGCGTGGTGGGTACCACCATTGCTCCGTGGATGCAGTTCTATCTGCAGTCTTCAATCGTGGAAAAGGGCATTCGCGTGAAGGACTACGCGGCGTCGCGGCTGGACGTGATTGTGGGCAGCTTTTTTACCGACCTGGTGGCGTGGTTTATTGTGGTGGCCTGCGCGGCTACGCTTTACGTGCATGGGATGGGGGACATCCAGGTAGCCTCAGACGCGGCCGAGGCGATGCGCCCACTGGCCGGCGATTACGCCTTTATTCTTTTCGCCTTCGGGCTTTTCAACGCGTCAGTGTTCGCGGCATCGATTCTGCCCATCTCCACGGCTTACACGGTGTGCGAGGGCATGGGGTTCGAGTCGGGCGTGGACAAGAGCTTCAAAGAGGCGCCGTTTTTCTACTGGCTCTATTCGCTGCTGATTGCCGGTGGCGCCGTAACCGTGTTGCTGCTGCCGGATGCGCAACTGATCAACGTGGCCATTCTCTCGCAGGTGCTGAACGGCGTTCTGCTTCCGGTGGTAATTATTCTGATGTTGATGCTCATCAACCGCAAAGACCTGATGGGCGAGCACAAGAATTCGCGGTTGTGGAATGTGATTGCGTGGGGGACGAGCATCATCGTCATCGGCATGACCGGAGTTATGCTTTGGGGGATGATGCCGGGGCATTGAGGGGACTGCAGATCAAGCGAGGCGCCGCGGCCGAAGAGAAGAAGCCTGGCGCACCCGGTTCACCCGATGCCGGACGTCGATCGGGATCAATTTTTTCTAAAATACACCGGCGATAATGTTGACCTCGGACAGAGGCACCCTATTCTCGCTGGCTCCCAACTGGGCCAGCATGATTGGGGATAGCGTAATCACCGGGCAATGCGCGTAGGCCAGCACCGTGTATACGATGCCGGCGCGGGTGATGGAGGCAAAATGGGACGCACCACATGCGCCCAGGACAATGATGTTGGCCTGCTGTGCTCTGCCCTGATAGAGCAGTTCTGCTGTCGGATCGCCGAGCGCCACCCTGGTTCGCACAGTGATCTTTTGCTTTAACTTTGCCGGGACCAGAGAGGGCAGCTCAGCCTCAATATCGTCGATGGTTCGGTCGCCGAGGACCTTGGCGCGCTCCTGGGGCGGGATGACCTGATGGAGGATCAAGCTGGCGTGATGCCTGGCGGCCAGTTCCGCGCCAAAATTAGCCACCAGGCGGCTGGCCTCCTGCTTGCTGACGTCGCAGAGGACTTTGCGGGTAACAATGTTGCGATAGCTATTCTCGACTACGTTTGGACCGACGATGCAGACTGGCACGATGGAGTTGCGGAGTACTGCCTCGGCCACCGAACCGACTAGCAGTTTGCCGATTGGACCAGGAGAATGAGTGCCCATGACAACGCGATCGATCTTCCGCGTGCGCATGAAAGCGAGGATCTGTTCGGCGGGCAAACCAGGCCGGACCACGATTCTGCAGTGGATGTTGAGATTGTCGGCGCGTTGAGCTAGGGGTTCAAAACGGCGCTTCTGGGCGCGAGCGGCAGCCAGGTCGTGGAAGCCGATGCCTGAGGCCTGAGTTGTGACCAGATCTGAACTGTCATATACATGAAAAATAATGAGATCTGCGCCAAACTCGAGGGCCTGCGCAAGAGCGAAGCTGAAGGCCTTTTCATTGGGCGGAAACTCAGAAGCGAAGAGAATGGTGGAGGGTTCGCTCCAACCTGGCTTGAGGGCAGGGCCATGGAAACCTCTAACCTGGAGCCTCCCGATGGGATTGGCGGGCACGACGCCAAATTGAAAATTTGCGTGGGGTCAACATCCCCACTCTGATATCCGAAGGCAATTCCCGCGAAGGCTCGGGCATGTCGAATCGATTTCCTGGAACAG
>CZKZ01000384.1_pt2 | contig 15586 bp, 13 predicted proteins | sample 1122171 | NCBI WGS metagenome assembly CZKZ01 (sample SAMEA3539301, study PRJEB10725) | soil metagenome | biome: tundra; feature: field; material: soil | place: USA | collected 2010-05 | depth 0.15 m
GGGTCTGGCCAAATTCCCCAAAGCTGGAACACCCGCCGACAGTTCAATTGTAGCTGGAGGCCGAAGGGACCGGGGCACCAGGCGAAGCGAACGGGGACGGGAGCGGCTGCGGGATGAGCAAGGCAATGAGCAAGACAGTGAGCAAGACAATGAGCAACACCGGGAGCGAGACAGGGAGCAATCCGATCGTGCGCACGGTGGCCAGCACGCAGTCGGAGATGACCGAAATCATCCTGCCTAACGACACCAATACGCTTGGTAACCTGCTGGGCGGGCGACTGATGCACTTTATTGATTTGACGGGGGCGATGGCCGCCTACCGGCACGCACGGACGCATGTAGTGACGGCGGCGATGGACCATATCGACTTTATCCGGCCGGTGCGACTGGGCGATCTGGTGACGCTGAAGTCGAGTGTGAACCGGGCGTTTACCAGTTCGATGGAAGTGGGCGTAAAGGTTTGGGCGGAGAACACGCGGACCGGCGGAGTGGTGCACGTGGCCAGCGCTTACCTGGTGTTTGTGGCGACCGACGAGCACGGGCGGTTGCAAAAGGTTCCGCAACTATTGCCGGAGACGTTGGATGAGGTTCGGCGTCATGCGGATGCGCTGCGGCGCAGGGAGCATCGCGAGGCGGAACACACACGCCGGAAGGAAGAACGGCTGGCCACAGCGGCATTGGAAGATGCGGAAGCTAACGACTTATGAGTGAACAGAAGCAACTACCGAAAGCCTTCCCTCAGGGGTTAAAGCCCAGGCGTGATTTGGCCGCGTGAATGTACGGGCTGAAGCCCGTTCCCTTCATTCCGATTCCAGATTTTCAGATCGATTCGAAGTGTGAGAGTTTTGATCGATTTGAGTCAACAAGGGTTTCAAGAAAAGGAGCAATAAAACTTATGGCGCATTCCTCTGCCATGCCTTCGCCGGTAGCACTACCCGGCGTTTCGAAGATCGTCGCTGTCGGTTCCGGCAAGGGTGGCGTGGGCAAAACCACAGTCGCGGTGAACCTGGCCATTGCGCTGTCAAAGATGGGACAGCGCGTGGGGCTGATCGATGCCGACATCTACGGACCGAACGTTCCGCTGATGATGGGCTCGACGCAACAGCCGCGCGTGGGCGCGGGCAACCAGATACAGCCCAATGACACGCATGGGATCAAGACGATCTCGATCGGCTACATTTCGCCGGGTGATAAGCCGCTGGTGATGCGCGGACCGATGCTGCATCAGATCATCAAGCAGTTTTTGCAGCAGGTGGATTGGGGCGAGCTGGACTACCTGATTGTGGATTTGCCGCCGGGCACGGGCGATGTGGTGATCTCGCTGGTGCAGACAGTACCGCTGACAGGCGCAGTGGTGGTATCGACGCCCAGCGACGTGGCCCTGGAAGACGCGCGCAAGGCTCTGGAGATGTTTGCGCAGGTGAATGTGGAGGTGTTGGGGATTGTAGAGAACATGAGCCACTTCACGTGTCCGCATTGCCATACGGAGATCGACATTTTCTCAAGAGGCGGCGCGGAGCGGACGGCGAAGCAGTTCAATGTTCCCTTTCTGGGTTCGATTGAGCTGGTGCCTGCGATTCGCGAGGGTGGCGACCGCGGGCTGCCGGTGGCGCTGGCAGGGCCGAAGAGTCCGCAGGCTGCGGAGTTCTATGCAGTGGCGGAGAAGCTGATGGAGCGCGCGGAAGAGGCAGCGGCGTCGGCGACGGATGTGATTGAGATCAGCTAGAGATTCCTAGCGACGAATACGCCTGGCAGGTTCGAGGCGGGTTTAGGTTAGGTGATTCCCAGGTCTCAAAATCGAGACCTGGGGCACCCTAGTTTTTCCAGTGGAATTTTGATTTACCGCCAGTGGCCTTCGACCAGAACCCAACCATCGTGGTGGTGAACCCAGTGATGCGCAACCCAATGCGCGCCGTGATGGGGTGGACGATCCCAGCGGCCAGGAACCCAGACGTAGCGCTCGCCGTCCCAGCGGTGATAGCCATCAACCCAAACGAATCCCCGCTCCGGTGCAGGCGGGCGGCGCTCAACGATGGGGGCCGGTGGGCCAATGCGAACCACGATCTGCGCAAACGAAGCCGCAGGAGACAAACAAAGTGCAAGCAACATTGCCATAACAATCTTTTTCATCGGGTCCTCCAGGGTTTGTGTTGCCGGAACCGTGCAGTCGTTCCGACCCTGTTGTTATCAACTCACTGGCGCGGAAATAGTTGCGGCCATTCAGAAACGCATTTACGTTTCGCCCATCAACGTTGGATTAGTCTGGGGGATTGCGGGTTGCCCGGCTGCTTGATTGGATTCAGGGGCGCTGACGCGGCGGTGTTGCGATCGGACCTGGGGCCGATCTTGCGGGTCGGCGGGGATGAGACGGTATGTAAAGCTACGCTCCGCCATGGGCTGTTCTCGCGTTCTGCGTATCTACCCTCAGGGCTAAAGGTACCTACCCTCAGGGCTAAAGCCCACATTCATTTCGGAGAATTGATGTACGGGCTAAAGTCCATCCCCTTCACCCATTGAGTTCTTCCCGAGGCAGAAATGTCCACGCAGATTTTTATGGATTTATGCAAAGAACTCAAGTGCGTGACATACAAGATCGCTTCATTGAAAGCGGAATAGACAAACAAAGCGAGGCTCGTGCCCCGCTTTGTTTGTTCAGGGTGAAGTTTAGCGCCAGTGACCTTCGACCAACACCCAACCGCCACGGCGGTGTTCCCAGCGGTGCTGGACCCAGCGTTGATGTTCATGGGGCGGGCGCTCATAGTGACCTTTGTTCCAGGCGTAACGGTCGTGATCGTAGCGATGATAACCGCCGATCCAGACGGATTCTCGGTCAGGGCGCGGACCACGGCGCTCGTAGATTGGAGCCGGCGGCCCAATACGAACCATTACCTGTGCCAGTGAAGCCACAGGGGCCATCGCGATAGAGAGCAATATTGCAAGTGCGATTTTCTTCACGGTAATCACCTCATAGAGGGTTAGGCGTCACCGGAATACTTTGCGTGCTCCGGCTATTCGCGCACATCAACGTGGAACGGCGGGCAGAGTTGCGGACTCGCCGAATGCCGCGCATGTCTCGTTGTAGCACCAAGCGATTTCAATGCGATGTACTGCATTGCTCGGTGGCTTTGGATTGGGCGTTGATGGAATTTGCGGAGTTGCTGCGGGAAATGGACTCAGTTGCGCAAGGGACTCCCGAGGCAGACGCGCGAGTGCAGCAATTGTGAAGAGGGCAATCAGTGATTAGTGAATCAAAGTCACGCTGAAGGCAACGGGTAAAAACATACCCCAGCGCCTAAAGGCCGCGTTTTCAAAACCTCGGCCTGTTCAGATGTCAGCTGGAGATGGAACTGGCGGGTTGTCCGTGGCTCTTCTCATCTTCCCTTGAGGGAAGATGTCTCCCATGCGGCGAATCTGGGCTCCGACACCGCGGAGTTTTTCTTCGATGCGCTCGTAGCCGCGATCCATGTGATAGACGCGGTCGAGGATGGACTCGCCATCGGCAACCAGAGCAGCCAGCACGAGCGATGCCGATGCGCGCAAGTCAGAACACATGACGGCGGCAGCGGAGAGGCGGGCTGGACCGCGCACGGTGGCTGTGCTGCCGTCCACTTTGATGTTGGCGCCCATGCGCACCAGTTCCTGCACATGCATGAAGCGATTCTCGAAGATGTTTTCGCGGACCTGGCTGACGCCCTCAGCCTGGGTGGCCAGCGCCATGTACTGAGCCTGCATGTCTGTGGGAAAGCCGGGATATTCTTCGGTGGAGATATCGGCTGCGCGAAGCGGACCGTGGGAGCGCACGCGGACTGTATCGGGACCGAGGATATCCACGAGTAAGCCCGCTTCCTGAAGCTTGGCGATCACGGCACCGAGGTGTTCTGCATTGCAGTTGGAGACGACGAGATCGCCGCCAGTGATGGCGCCGGCGATGAGAAAGGTTCCCGCCTCGATGCGATCGGGATTGATGCGATAGCGCGCGCCGCGAAGGCTGGTAGCGCCCTGGACGCGGATGGTGGAGGTACCGGCCCCCTCAATTTTTGCGCCCATGGCGGTAAGCAGGGCGGCGAGGTCAGTGACTTCGGGTTCGCGCGCGCAGTTTTCCATGAGGGTTTCTCCCTCGGCGAGGACCGCGGCCATGAGCAGGTCTTCAGTTCCGGTGACGGTGATCTTGTCGAAGACTAGATGCGCTCCACGGAGGCGATCGGCGCGGGCTTCAAGGTAGCCGTGCTCCTGGGTGATGGTGGCGCCCATTTTTTCAAGGCCCTTGATGTGGAGGTCGATGGGCCGGCCGCCGATGGCGCACCCACCGGGCATGGCGACGCGCGCCACTCCAGTTCGGGCGATCAGCGGGCCGAGCACGAGGGAACTGGCGCGCATGGTTTTGACGATCTCGTAGCGGGCCACGGGATCGGAGAGGGTGCGGCAACTGATGGTGATGCGATCGTTGGCGCGGCCTTGACGCGGCGAGACTTCAGCACCCATGGAGGCAAGCAGTTTGCGCTCGGTTTCGATGTCGCGGACCTGGGGAATGTTCTCGAGCGTGACCTCGTCCTCAGTGAGGATGGCGGCGGCCATGCAGGGCAGAGCCGAGTTTTTGGCGCCGGAAACACGGATGGTGCCCACGAGGGGATTGCCGCCGCGAATTACAAATCTATCCATAGAACAAGAAACTCCGTGGAGTGAGCCGGGGATTATTGCAGATGCAAGTTGCCACGTCCGCGCGAAAGAGAATCCATTGGCGGGGCACTCCCAGCCTTTAAGTGTAAATGTGGTGGGGCGGGTTAGCAGGCCGCGAGTGTTTCGAGGATTTCGCCCCGGCCCTACGGGACGGAGTTGGATGCGGATACCCCTTACCCAGGGTTTCGCTGCGCTTCACCCTGGGCTATTCTCGTGTTCTCCCTAACGGGAGAAAATGGCGGCCGCACACTCTCAATGCGCGGCCGCCGTGTCTGTTCGTAGAATGCGGGATCGTCTTACTCCACTAGTTTCCGCTGTTGCCGGCGGGGACCAGATAGAGCGGCTCGGTGAGGGAGAATAGCAAGGTTGTGCCCTCTTCAAGGTTGGCCTGGGGATGGCTGATGAGCAGGTGGGCGGTAACGAGACCGGCTCCGACAAGGGTGCCGGCGAGGGCTCCGGCCGGGCCGCCGAGGACTGCTCCCGTGATTGCGCCCGCGCCCACTGCGCCGCCGTACTCGATGCTGTTGCGCTTCAGACGGGAGCCTGAGTTGATTGAGCCCTCATTTCCGACACGCGTTTTGGAACCAGGGGTTCCGGTGACTTGAGCGTATAACCGGTAGCGAGCGCCTGCGGGCAGGATGACTGTGTCCGGGACCAGTTGCATGGAGCCATGACCGCCGAACGAGCCCGTGGAGACATTCATGATTTTGCCGTCGATTTCAGCACCGGCGGGGATGAGTACTTCGCCACCCTGTAAAACATCAGAGGCGACGCGGGTGCGGAAAGTATCGCCATTCTGGCTTTCCGACGTGGAGAGGCGCTCAAGCAAGCGGGCGCGAATGGTGGTCCCTTCTCCGAGTTCTCCGGGGCCGAGTGGAGCCGGATGGACGATGTCACCGTCCGGATCGCTTATGGCGGCGCGCCGATTCAGGGCGGGCCGGGAAGGCGGGTCTGGAGCGATCTGGACGATGCCGTCATCAGTGCCGTCGGCAGGAGTGCTGAGTGCGGAATTGACGGGGACCGGTTGCTGCGCGACCTGAGTGTCGGGTTGCGGTTGGGCCGGGTATTGGACCGGCGCAGGCTGGATGTAGGCGGGATGTGCGGGCGAGGGCTTAGGTGCCGGTGCTGCAGGATCCGGAGGCGCGCTGGTGGTGATCGTGTCGTCGGGAGGCGGACTCGAGGTTCCCTGGTAGACATCGGCCTGGCCAGCCTGCTGAGCTCCCAGATTGGCCGTGAGCGCGGCAGTGGCTGCAACCATCAAAGCGCCTGCAAGAATCGACTGTTTCATACGAGTCTCCATTTTCGGGGCCTGTTTTGCTCAAACGCGGATTTCCCTGACGAATACCACCCTGGTCTGTTAGACGCGGCCGGTGACGAAGTGTTGCACGGGCCTTGGAGGGACGTAGCTTCCGGTACAACTTACCCAAGATAATGCTAGCGCGCGTCTGGAGCGGCTGCGAGGGCGGCTGCCGGAGAGGTGCCTCTTGGGACACGAATCAGTGAAGTTACCCCAGGTTCTGGTTGTTTCGATTCCCTTCCCCATTTTCAGCCGGAATCCGTACGCGATTCCCGGAATCGGCCAGCATGGCCGGTTGTGACCGTCGCCACAGGGGGCGCTGGGGCTGGGCTTGTTAGAATCGGAACGGTATATAACCAACCTTTTTCGCAGGACAGAGAGGGGATTCAGGACGTGCAAGAGCTTTTGAATTCGATTCAAAGCGCCGCCGGAGAGGCTCTTGCCGTGGATCGCCGTCCCAAACTGAATGACCGGCTGCAGCATCGCATTATGAGGAGCGACATGACAGAGATTATTGCTATACGTGCCCGCGAAGTTCTTGACTCACGCGGAAACCCAACCGTGGAAGCGGACGTAATTCTTGAAAGCGGCGCCATGGGCCGCGCGATTGTGCCTTCGGGCGCGTCGACCGGCGAACATGAGGCCGTGGAACTTCGCGACGGCGACAAGAGCCACTACATGGGCAAGGGCGTACTGACGGCCGTAGCCAACGTGGAGAGCGTGATTGCGCCTGAGTTGGAAGGCATGGACGCAGCCAACCAGCGGCTGATTGACCAGACGATGATTGCGCTGGACGGAACGCCGAACAAGAGCAAGCTGGGTGCGAATGCGATTCTGGCAGTTTCAATGGCAGTATCGCGCGCTGTGGCGCAGACGCTGGAGATTCCGCTGTACCGTTACCTGGGCGGCGTAAATGCCTCAGTATTGCCGACGCCAATGTTGAACGTGCTGAACGGCGGAGCGCATGCGGACTCGAACGTGGACTTCCAGGAATTCATGATCATGCCGGTGGGCGCGGAGCGCTTTTCAGAAGCGCTGCGCTGGGCGGCAGAGACATTCCACACGCTGAAGGGCGTGCTGAAGAAGAAGGGCTACAACACAGCCGTGGGCGACGAGGGCGGCTTTGCTCCTTCGCTCAAGTCCAACGACGAGGCCGTTGAGCTTATTCTCGAAGCCATCCAGGCCGCCGGTTACAAGCCGGGCGAGCAGATTGCGATTGCGCTGGATCCGGCGTCGAGCGAATTTTATGACAAGGAAAAGAAGAAGTACGTCTTCAAGAAGAGCGACAAGCGCGAGTTGTCGAGCGAAGAGATGGTGAGCTTCTACGACAACTGGGTTCGTCAGTATCCAATCGTATCGCTCGAAGACGGCCTGGCCGAGGACGACTGGGAGGGATGGCGCATCCTTACCGACAAGTTGGGAAGCCGGATTCAGTTGGTTGGCGACGACATCTTTGTGACCAACGTGAAGCGTCTTCAGCGCGGCATTGAAGAGGGCGTGGCCAATTCGATCCTGATCAAGGTGAACCAGATTGGCACGGTGACTGAGACTCTGGAAGCGATCGAACTGGGCCGCCGCTACGGATACACATCGGTGATGTCGCACCGGTCTGGCGAAAGCGAAGATACGTTCATCGCCGACCTGGCGGTGGCGACGGGCGTGGGCCAGATCAAGACCGGCTCGGTGAGCCGCACGGACCGCATTGCGAAGTACAACCAGTTGCTGCGGATTGAAGAGGAACTGGGTTCGGGCGCGGTTTACCTGGGGCTGGAAGGGCTGAACTATAACGACTAGCAGCAAGTTGGTGCTGGTCAAAACGAAACACGGGCGATCCCAGGTCTCACTTCCGAGACCCGGGATCGCACCAGTCTCACCGCAGTTACGTATTCCCCACTAGCGTCTCAATCAAGAAAGCTCACAACAAAAGGAATCTACTCGTGCCTAAGCATCCCCTGGTACTGACCATTCTCGACGGATGGGGTTATCGCGCTGAAACGGCGAACAACGCTATTGCACTGGCTCGGAAGCCCACCTACGACAAGTTGTTGCGGGAGTATCCGAACACGCTTATCCAGGCTTCGGACCATTTTGTTGGGCTGCCGGACGGGCAGATGGGCAATAGCGAAGTGGGCCACTTGAACCTCGGCGCCGGCCGCATCGTGCAGATGGATATTACGCGTATCGACGCGCTGATCGCCTCAGGCGAATTCCAAAAGAATCCGGCGATTGTGAAGGCGATGCAACGAGCGCGCGAAGGCGGACGCCAATTGCACCTGTTCGGCTTGTGCTCCGACGGCGGTGTGCACTCTCACCTGGAGCACCTGTACGCGTTGCTTCGGACTGCGCGCGAGTATGGGCTTCAACGTGTTTTTGTGCATTGCTTCATGGACGGGCGCGACACTCCGCCCTGCTCCGGCGCGGAATATATTTCGCAGCTTGAGCAGAAGATGCGCGAGTATGGCGTGGGAAAGGTGGCCAGCGTGAACGGCCGCTACTTTGCCATGGACCGCGACAAGCGCTGGGAGCGAGAGCACAAGGCCTTTGACGCGATGGTCACCGGTAAGGCCGAGGGTGGCGCATATCCAAACGCTGTGGCGCGCATGAAAGAGTGCTACAACAACGGCGTTACCGACGAGTTCATTATCCCCTTCGTGGTGGTTGATAGCGCGGGCAAGCCGGTGGCGCAAATTCGCGACGAAGATGTTTGCATCAACTTCAATTTCCGATCGGACCGCGCCCGCGAGATTACTCGCGTGCTAACTCGCGAGAGCGGCTTGAACAAGAAGGGCGGCCGCGATCTGGACGGGTGGGAATCTCTCGATGAAACGATTCCCCGCTCGGAAATCCCCAAGAACCTTTACTACCTGTGTATGACGCAATACGACAAGCTCTACGACCTGCCGCTCATTATGCCACCGGAGTCGCTGGATAACATTCTGGCCAATGTGCTGGCTCAGCACAACCTGCGGAATCTGCGCGTGGCGGAGACGGAAAAGTTTGCGCACGTGACTTACTTCTTCAATGGGGGAATCGAGGTTCCCTTCCCCGGCGAAGACCGGGCGCTGATTCCGTCGCTGAAGGTGGCCACGTATGACCTGGCTCCAGAGATGAAGGCGGAAGCGATCGGAGACGCGATTGTGAAGGCCGTGAACGATACAGCGTTCGACTTGGTGGTTGCGAACTTTGCCAATGCGGACATGGTGGGGCACTCGGGCAAACTGGAGCCGACGATCAAGGCCTGCGAGGCTGTGGACGCGCAACTGGGGCGCATTTACAAGGCGATCAAAGAGAAGAACGGGAGCTGGCTGATTACGGCCGATCACGGCAACGCGGAAATGATGGTGGATCCGATTACGGGCGCACCGCACACAGCGCACACAACGAACCCGGTGCCGATGATTTATGTGGCCGAAGATGGCCCGCACTACCGGCTGCGTGCGGATGGTTCACTACGCGACATTTCGCCGACACTGCTGAGTCTGCTGAAGCTGGGCCTTCCCAAGGAGATGACGGGCGGGGATTTGCGGGTTCCGATTGTAAAGTAAATTCCGCCTCAAGAACAGAAAAGGCGAGGCCATTGCGGCTTCGCCTTTTTGTTCTTGGGCCTACTCTTACCTTGGGCGCAGTGACTTGATCGCGGCGGGGAGGCGCTGCTCGATGAGTTTGGCGCGCTCGGAGGCGATGCCGCCCAGATACGATGGTGCGGGGGTGGCCGTAAGTACAAGCGCCAGAGCGATTATCGAGAAGACGAGTCCGGCGATGCCGGCTGAAAACAGCATGTGGTAGGTGTCGGCGACATCGAGTCCGAAGGTTGTGAAAGCGACGTGCTCGAGTGGCTTGATGTGCCTGAGGACCGCCAGGGCGAATAGGAAAAAGAGAGCCGCAAGAGAAGTTAAGACAGCCAGGGTTCCGTCAAGACTGCGGTGAAACTTTTGACGCGCACTGCAGTGGGTACATTCATCAAAATGAAGCTCGTAGTCCTTGCGCATCTCCGGAGATATTCCCGAAATATCGTACCGCCAACTTGCCAGGATGGCGCCTACGACTCGATCGGTACATTTGGTTCTAACCATAGACATAAAGACTCACCTTGCAACGCTTTTGTTAGACCGCCAAGTCAACTTGCAGCTCACGCGGCTATGAGGGCTCTCATGTTTGGGATGCTCCACCGGCTGAGAATGATTCAGTGAAGCCCCGATCAGCTCTGTGTCGCCACGGTTCAAATCCATGGCGCGTCCCGTGCCAATCCTGCTTTCTACAAATAGATGCCCGTGTATTACTAGTGTAATGCACCTGAGCTAAAAATAAATAGCCGAAAGTGGTTCATTTTGAGCAGCCAGAAGCAGGCGGTTGGCCAAAAGGCTGGCCCGGCCGTTGAGGGCGCGCTCGGCCGTAACTCGGGCGAGTTCTGGAAGGTTATTGCTTTCAGATAGATGCGCAAGGATCACGTAGGCAGCCTGCCCGTCGTAGCTTTTCTCAAGGAACTCGGCGGCCGCCTCGTTGGAGAGGTGACCAACGCGCGAGAGTACCCTTTGTTTAACTGCCCAAGGGTAAGGCCCGTCCCGCAGCATTTCAAGATCGTGGTTGGATTCGAGCAGGAGCAAGTCGACGCTCTGGAGCTGAGCTTTGACGTTAGGCGGGATATAGCCCAAATCGGTGGTAAAGCCCATTCGAATCCCTTCGGCACGAAAGACAAAGCCCACCGGGTCGGCGGCATCGTGGGGGATGGTGAAGGGGCTTACAGCAATGTCGCCGATTTCGAAAGGCTGGCCAGCCTGAAAGTACTCGACCCCTGGAAGCCATGTGGGGTCTTCCTTGCGGGAGGGAGGCCAATTTGAACCCGACTCGGGGGCCGGATCGCCTGACGGCTCGGGCAAGACGGCGATGGGCTGCGTCTCGGCATCAAGCTCTTCATGCTCACAGTCTTCGACGGTCGCATCCAGTTCCGCCTGGCGTTCGGCGGCCTGCTTGCGACATTGCTCAATCCACTGGGCATAGGTCATCTGGCGGCGCGGCGTCAGCCAGCGCATCCAGGCGCGATGGGTGGCCTCAGTAAAGTACACGGGAATGCCCAGCTTGCGGGCGGTGACGACCAGGCCATTGATGTGGTCGGTGTGTTCGTGGGTGACGATGATGGCGTCGAGGGTCTCGGGCTGTTGACCGGCCAGCTTCATGCGCCGAAATAGCTCCCGGCAACTGAGGCCGCAATCGACCAGGATGCGGGTTCGGCCGCCGGAGACAACTGTGCTGTTGCCTTTGGAGCCCGAGGCCAGCACCGTGAAGCTCACCATGTGTTGAGCATACAGCGAATACTTGTGCATCCACTATTTTCAAAATCCCGAATGGGTTTACTGCTTGTTGACAGGTCATGGACAATACAGAACGATCCTTCAAAATGTACGGCACAGATAGCTGCAAAATGGCAGTAAGGAGAAAGCTATGAGCATCGCCTGGGATTCGGAGAGGGCACGATGAAACTAGCCGTCTTTCTGATTTGCAGCGGCATTGGATACCTGCTGGGACATTATCTGCCTGCCCCTTGGGCAGCCTACGTTTCCATCCTGGTCTCGTATCACCTCTTCCTCGGCTGGCTATTGATTACCGCGGATCACGAGGCAGGTTTTTCTTTCCCAATCCTGTCAACCGTCGTGACCCACCTGGCCTGCCTGGCACTTCTTATTGGCCTGGCGATGGGACAGCGCTATGTTCCATTTTTTGGCCTGGTTCGCATCTTTGTTCCAGGGCTGGCCCCGTTTGAATGCAATTGGCTTTTCAGTGGCGGCAGGAAAAAGAAGGATGCCGCGGACGTGCCGGTTGACCCGCAAACAGCGCCCACCGGAACTGCCACTGCTGCGGCTGCAGCACCCGTACCGGCTGAGCCCGAATATACTTTCGACGACCACGACGAGTGGCAGCGCTATTTGACCAAGCCGAATCGTCGGTTCCGAAAGGCCGGGCTACCTATCGGAGAGGAATTCAAGCAATGGCATGCCGCCCGCGCGCAGAGCCGGGCAGCCGCTTCTGAACCTCGGAATTCAGATTGATGCGAGTCTGAGTTGATTCGCGTGCGAATGGCCTAAGTTGCGTTCGGGATTACGGCAGGAATTTCGATGGAGATGAGGGTGCCGCGCCCGGGGTTGCTGACTACGTTGAAGTGGGCCTGGTTGCCGTAGAGGACATCGAGGCGCTCCTGCACATTTTTCATGCCGATGCCGGCTCCGTCGCGGCGCAGGGCGGAGGGCGGACGATTTCCCATGCCCACTCCGTCGTCGGCAACTTCAATGAATACGCGGTCGCCTTCGATGCGGCTGCGCAAGGTGACGGTGCCGCCGTTGATGCGCGGTTCGAGGCCGTGCTTGATGCTGTTCTCGATGAGGGGCTGAAGCAGGATGCTGGGTACCAGGACTTCAAGAGTGCGCGGATCGATGTCCTTTTCCACTTTGAGCTTGTCGGAGCCGAAGCGGACAACTTCGATGTCGAGGTAGTCGTCGGTGAAGCGGAGTTCGTCGCGGAGGGGGACGTAGGTGTCGTGGTCCTTGAGCAGGGCGCGGAGGATGTTGGCGAGCTTGACGGTCATTTCGCGGGCAAGTTCGGGCTGGCTGCGGACCAGGGCGGCGATGGAGTTGAGGGTGTTGAAGAGGAAGTGGGGGTTGATTTGACGCTGAAGGGCGTCGAGGCGGGCTTCGAGCAACAGGCGCTTCTGCTCTTCTAGCTTGAGCTCGATGCGCAGGGCGTTCCAGACCTTGAGAGCGATGCCGACCACCATGGGCGCGCACAGCCAGACCAGAATCTGCAGGCCCCAGATGTTGGTATCGAGCGCGAAGAGGCGGTGGGGATACACGCGCGAGAACCATTCGCGGCAGATTTCAAGGGCGCCAATGAGAACCAGCATCATGATCTGGCGGTCGATGCGGGGCTTGCGCAGGTTGCGGCGCACCCACCGCCAAAGGCTCAGGTCGATGAACGGGGTGAATGACCAGATCTCGTCCATCTCGACGAATTTGCCGAGCAGGCCGGCGGCCAATCCAAGCGCGGCGTTGAAGAGGGGGGTGAGGTACTCATGATGGAGGACGGCGGGGATAGACAGGACGACGCCGCCGAGCATGGCCCATCCCGGTCCCAGGAGGAGTCCGAGAAGAATGACGGTTTCAAAGGAGATGTCGGCCGCAAGGAAGTTGGGGACCTTGGTCCGCACCCATACGCCCAGGGTGAGGGGAACCAGAAAAAAGGCCAGCAATGCAGCAGTCTGGCCCTTGCTGCGATGCTCGGCAAAGAGCAGTCGCTGGAAAGTGCGGGACCGGGCCAGGGCGCTGGCAACGGCCGCAGCCACGCCGAGCTTGACGAGCAGCGTGATGAGAATGAGCGTATCTGTCACCACATCAATGTACAGCATTGAAACAGTGGGCAGTGGACAGTGAATAGTGGGCAGGAGCGGGACTTGGGAGGCGTGGACGAAGTAGGGTGTGACGAGGGGCGCGGCGAGGCGATTGGTGCGCCAAGTAGAATAGGGGTATGGGATTTGAGAGTGTGAAGAAGGTCGCCGAGGCAGATTTCCCCACGCGGTGGGGTGCTTTCCGCATTCTGGGCTTCGAGGGGGTTATGGCGTCGGCACGGCCCTGCGACGGAGCCGCGGCGGGCCGCGATAGTAAGGGCGAGGTGGAAGGGTTAGTTGCACTGGTGATGGGCGATATTCATTCTGCGCCGCCGCTGGTGCGGATTCACTCGCAGTGCCTTACTGGGGATGTGTTTGGTTCGCTGCGGTGCGATTGCCGGCTGCAACTGGAGATGGCGCTGAGCCAGATTGGCGAGGCGGGGGCGGGCATTCTGCTGTACGAACAGCAAGAGGGCCGCGGCATTGGGTTGATGGCGAAACTCAAAGCGTATGAGTTGCAGGATCAGGGCCTGGATACGGTGGAAGCCAACGTTGAGTTGGGCTATGCCGCCGATTGCCGTGGGTACGAATTGCCGGCCGATGTGCTGAAGCTGCTGGGCGTAAAGAGCGTAAAGCTGATGACCAACAATCCTGAGAAGGTGGCGGCGCTGGAGTCGGCTGGGATTGCCGTTGCGGAACGCGTTTCCGCGGAGGTTGAACTGCAGGAAAGCTTCGCCGGTTACCTGAAGACCAAGCAGGAAAAGATGGGACACATCGTGGAGATGGTGGTGACTGAGGATCAGGCGGAGTAGGACAGGCTTTCAGTTCTCAGTTCTCAGTTCTCAGTTTAAAAATAGACGCGGGTCCTTCGACTTCGCCACGCTTCGCTCGGAATGACAGTATTTGGGGATGTCAGGGCCGCGTTGCCTTGAGCACCTTGGCTGTGGTGACTACCTGGCCTGTGTGTCGCTGGGTGTGGTCGGCTACGTGGATTAGCGCGCCACCGATGGATGTGGGTAACTGCTTGCGACCTACGCCGCGGAAGGTGTCGAAGTTGGCGGTGGCAAGGACGCGCACGCGGTCGGCGGCACTGCTGAAGGAGACTTCGACTTCGGCTAGAAGCGCGGCAAGAGACTCTTCTCCGCTTTGCTCGCCTTTGAGAGCTGCCAACTGCTCTGACGAAAGCTGGTTCCCTTCCGCATAGCTCAGCAGGCGATCGGTTGAGCGGGCGATGTGGCGGAGATGAAAAGCCACCGAGGGCAGGCTGAACGGCTGAGTGTGCACCTCGGCGTCGGTGAGGCCCTCTGTCCACTTGGTGAGATCGTCGAGGGCGAGTTCGAGGGCGTGGAGAACGGCGCGGCCAACGGCGGGGACATCGGTGTGGGTTCCGCGAAGCCAGGGTTCGACATACGGTGCGGACGCAGGGGAAGTGCTCATGAGGAAAATCTCCTTTGCGGCATGGAAGATAGTAGCGCTTGCCTTCTTCCAGCGGGAAATTGTTGAGTCGAAGAAACGCCGCTTTAAGAAACTTCTGATTAAGTTCTGTTCCTCATGGCGTATTCCCTCGGGGGCTAAAGCCCACGTCGAATTGATTGCGTTTGCGGCACGGCTGAAGCCGTGCCCTTTCAAAACTGTGGCGTCAAGAAGGTTTTTTTTAGCAAGTGGTTAAGCCATAGCCTTTTCAAAACGGTGCTGCCACAAAGGGTTTTCCAGCAAGATGTAAAGCCGTGCCCTTTCAAATCATCAACTAATTCGGCGATTCCTGAAAGTACTGCTTTTACTGTTTGAGAATCTGCACCAGGTCGCTGTCAGGACATTGCCTTCCTACGGTGCTGTCATAGGCGGCGAAGCAATAGTAGAAGTTTACAAAAAGCCAGGATGAGCCCGATTTCTGCAGTTCCACAATTTCGTCGCCTTGCGGGATACTCGCCTTGCACCGGTCCCCGGTGACCAAAAGACGGCCGACGATGTACATTCCCTGGGCATTCTCGTTGCCCCAAAAAGGATCGAAGTCCAGATTGCCCCTTTGATGCGTCGCCAGTTTCTTCTTCTGGTTATCAGCGAGCAATTGAGTCAGTTCAGGGCTCAGAACGGGAGGCTTGCGGTTCAGGACGGTTTCGACTTTGGGCAACTGGTGCCGGTCAAAGTCCAGATGGTTGGCTCTCTCGGCAAACCGGTTCCAATAGAAGTCGTAAAAGTTCTGCACGAAGGCCTTGCAGGATTGTTCCTCCGGGCTTGGA
>CZKZ01000047.1_pt1 | contig 15319 bp, 7 predicted proteins | sample 1122171 | NCBI WGS metagenome assembly CZKZ01 (sample SAMEA3539301, study PRJEB10725) | soil metagenome | biome: tundra; feature: field; material: soil | place: USA | collected 2010-05 | depth 0.15 m
ACGAAGTGGTGGCGAAGCCAATGGCAGCGGGCTCGGCAACAGCAACAGCAAAGCGCCAGAGGGGAATCCGAGCCAGCATCAGAATTGGAGCCAGCACAAATGCGACAAAGATAATCAGCGTTGTGTAGCAGGTGATGGCCAGCTTGGCCAGCGGCAGCAGCGTTACCAAGCCCATGCTGCCAACCGTGTATGCAAGGGCCGCGCCTGCCGCAACCGGGGCCATGTACATGATGATCTTTGTCAGGCGAAACATGGTCTCTGTGAGCGACTGCAACACGCTTACGAGTGGCGCACGCCTGGGCTCGGGCATTGTGGCCAGGGCTGTTCCGAAGAGCAGCGCGAAGATGGCCACCTGCAAAATCTGGTTTTGAGCGACCGCCTGGGCAATGTTTTCCGGGAAGATATTCAGCAGCACATCCTGCCATCCGGCCTGGTGCGCGAGCGGCGCCACAGCCTGAGCTGACACTGGGAGAACAACGCCAACGCCTGCCTGCGAGATATTGATGGCGATGGCACCAAGGATGAGGCCGAGTGTTGTCGCCACTTCAAAGAACACGATCGACTTGATTGCGACACGGCCTACGCCGCGCAATTTGCTGTGCCCGGCAATGCCGGTAACGATGCCGCCGAAGATGAGCGGCGCAACAATCATGCGGATGAGGCGCAGGAAGATGTCGCCGAGGAAATGGGCCTGTGCGGCGAAGTGCGGCGCGTCTACGCCCAGCTCAGCACCGGCCAGCATGGCAAAGAAGGTCCACACCAGCAGCGAGCGGCTGCGGAAGGCAAAAGGAACAAACAGGCCGAAGCCGCACCAACGCAGCGCGACGCCCACCTCAGCACGTGTGTGCAGAAGTCCTGCAAGCAGCCCTGCGGCAAACAGCAACGCCGCCGCGACGGAGAATGCGAAAACTGCGCGGCTTCTGGATGCAGAGCGAAGAGGCGCCGGCTCCCGTTTCCCGGATGGATGTTGTTGGCTCAAGGCTTCATTATGCAATGGAGGGGCCCAGGCCTGCATGTTTCGGGAGGCGAGGAGTGATCGCGAGGTGCGACCAACGTTGAGTGCAGCGACTTCCTAACGCATTGCGATGCTATTGCCGCGGCTCAGTAGTTGATGAAATAGGTTGAGATTGGAAACGCAGGTCCGTCGACTCCGTCCGCCGCGGCGGACTCCGATCCTGATGAACTGGCTGATTGAGTGACGTGGCATCCCACCCTTTCGCCAGAAAAAAGGCGAAAGGATGGGGCACGGGAGCTTTTGGGGGAGAACCGGCGCTGCTTCATCCCGGGACGTGACTCACGGCGGCGAGTCAGGGTGCTCAGGATGACAGCATTGTTTTCTTAATGAATTTGAGGGACGCCATACTAAGAGCTCGGCGTCGATGCAGGCGCTGTCGATGGTGTGGAGGTGCTGGGCTTACTGTCACTCGAGGCAGATGCCGACTTGGTTTCTTTCGCCGCGGTGCCGGAATCTGATTTGGAATCAGACTTGGAGTCGGATTTGGAGTCGGACTTGGAGTCGGACTTGGAACCGGATTCGGAGCCGGAATCGCCACCAGACGAACTGCTCTTGGAGGCGTAGTCGTTCACGTACCATCCGGCGCCCTTGAAATTCAGGCGGGGGGCCGTAAGCGGCCGCTCGAGAACGCCTTGGCACTTGGGACACACAGTCTCCGGCTCGGCGCTGAAGTTTTGGATCTTTTCGAATTTATGACCGCATTTGGTGCAGCGATACGCATAAAGCGGCAAGGCTCTTTACCCCCCAGGGGACTAAATCATCCACTATGTCTATTGTACCGGCAAGGCGACATTCATCTGCAAATGGCAGGGTCAGGCGGAACAGACGCTTCGTAAACCCGGTGTCAAGCGGGTAATGAGCAGCAAAAGCGAGGGCCGGCAGCACACCGGGACGTTGCCCTTTCACGTGTGCCGCCGGCCTTGTTCCAGATCAGGCTTTCAATATTACCGTGACGATTTTCAGTGCGCCATGATCGGAACAGAGGCGCTGTGATCTTCCCACGCCAGGGTGAGTGTGCCATTGCCACCGCCACTATCTTTGATGGTGTAAACCAGATTCTCCACCATTGCCGGCGGTTTGCTCATGGTCACCTTGGTTTTGCCCAGATCCTGGCTGCCGTCGTATGCCAAGCCCCATTGTCCGGTCTGTTTGTTCACGATCAGGGTCCAGTTGTTGGGGTCGGAGATGTCGACGAACAACGTGTACGTCCCGGCCGGCACCATCACATCGCCGATCATGATGTCGCCTTCAGTTTTGAGCGTGGTGGCGGCATTGGCGCCCCCGCGCCACACAGGGTAATGGGGATTGTGGCTGATGAGCCCGTCTTTGGTGAAGATTGCGCCCTCGCGGCCCTTGACGCCGGGAGAGCTGTAAGTGATGGTGATGGCCTTGCCCCCAAGGGTGGCCGATGCTGTGGCTGGCGGACTCGCCGGCGGCTTTTTCGGGGCAGTCTGAGCGAGCAACGGGAAGGCGGCAATGAATGCCGCAGCAAGAAGAATTCGATGGTTCATGGTGATTTTCTCCTTCAGGCAGGGCCGTACTTTTTGCAAAGCAGGCCCAACCGGACGATTGTCGCACCATCCGCCCCGGTTGGGAAACGGGTAAACCAGCGCGGGGTGTGCATCGGCGCGCCTGTTATGATGCCGCCGAGGGAAGAAGCGTGGCCGACCAAGTAAAACTCAGCTCGCCGGGGGCCCGGTTTCGGCAGGCCGTCGCTGAAGAAAAACCGCTCCAGGTGGCCGGTGCCATCAACGCCTATACCGCGCGTCTTGCCGAGGCCACCGGGTTTCGCGCGCTCTATCTATCTGGCGGAGGCGTGGCAGCAAATTCGCTTGGGCTTCCCGACCTGGGCATCAGCACCATGGAAGACGTGCTCACCGACGTCCGCCGGATCACCGGCGCGAGTTCCCTGCCGCTGCTCGTGGATATCGATACGGGCTGGGGCGGAGCCTTCAATATTGCCAGGACGATTTGCTCAATGATCAATGCGGGCGCGGCCGCGGTGCACATCGAAGACCAGGTGGGAGCCAAGCGCTGCGGACACCGGCCCGGCAAGGAACTCGTCGCTACTGAAGAAATGGTGGACCGCATCAAGGCGGCTGTCGATGCCCGCACGGACGAGCAGTTTGTCATTATGGCCCGGACTGATTCACTTGCCAATGAGGGCCTGGCTGCGGCGATTGAGCGGGCCCAGGCCTACGTGGCCGCGGGCGCCGACATGATTTTTGCCGAGGCTGTTACTGAGCTGCCCATGTATAGCGAATTCCGCAGGGCCGTTGGTGTGCCCATCCTGGCCAACATTACGGAATTTGGCCAGACGCCGCTCTTCACGCGCGACGAGCTCGCCGCGGCCGGCGTCGACATCATTCTCTACTGCTGCGCGGCCTACCGCGCGATGAATGCAGCGGCTCTGAAAGTCTACGAGACTATCCGTAATGAGGGAACCCAGAAGAGCGTGGTCCCGCTGATGCAGTCTCGTGCCGACCTCTACAAATTTCTCGACTACCACGCGTACGAGCAAAAGCTGGACGACCTGTTCGCCAGGGATAAAAAATCAGAGTAGACACTTCCCGCATTCATCTATTAGCTTGATGCTCTCTGGAGGTCCCCATGAGCGAAACCGGAACTGCCCCTGCCGCCTTCAAACCCAAGAAGTCCGTGGCCCTTTCCGGCACGCCCGCCGGGGAGACTGCGCTGTGCACCGTGGGCCACAGCGGCAACGACCTGCACTATCGCGGGTACGACATTGTCGACCTTGCCGCGCACTGCGAATTCGAGGAAGTGGCACACCTGCTGGTCCACGGCAGACTGCCCAACGCACGTGAACTCGCCGCGTACAAGAAGAGACTGGTGGGTCTGCGTTGGCTGCCCGAGGAAGTAAAGCAGGCGCTGGAATTGCTGCCGCCTCGCGCGCATCCGATGGATGTGCTGCGCACCGGCGTGAGCGTGATGGGATGCATTCGGCCTGAGGGCCAGGAGCATGGCGAGTCCGGTTCGCGCGCAATTGCCGACACGCTGCTGGCTGCGCAGCCCTCGATGTTGCTCTACTGGTACCGTTTTGCGCACAACGGCAAGCGCATCGACGTTGAAACGCCCCTGGACTCAAAATCCGATTCCATCGCCGCGCATTTTCTTCACCTGCTGCACGGCAAAGCGCCCAGCCCCCTGTGGACAGCGGCCATGCAAGCGTCGCTGATTCTTTACGCCGAGCATGAATTCAATGCTTCCACTTTCACAGCGCGCGTCATCGCCGGAACGGGCTCCGACATGTACTCTTCCATCGCCGGCGCTATTGGTGCGCTCAAAGGTCCCAAGCACGGCGGCGCCAACGAAGTCGCGCTCGAAATTCAAACCCGCTACGCAACTCCTGATGAGGCCGAGGCCGACATACGCCGCCGCGTCGCCAACCGCGAAGTCATCATCGGCTTCGGACATCCTGTTTACACCATCAGTGATCCCCGCAGCGACATTGTCAAGGAAGTTGCCCGCAAGCTTGCTGTTGCAGCAGGCGACATGCAGCTCTTCTCTATCGCGGAGCGCATTGAAGACACCATGCGCGACGCCAAGAACATGTTTCCCAACCTCGACTGGTACTCGGCCGTGGCTTATCACCTTATGGGCATACCGGTCGAACTGTTTACGCCGCTGTTCGTAATCGCGCGTACGGCGGGCTGGTCAGCACACGTTATCGAACAGCGCCAGAGCGGCAAGATCATTCGGCCCTCGGCTGTCTACACCGGCCCGGAGAATCTGGAATTCGTGCCCATCGGCGAACGAACCTAGAAACAGATAAACCATCAATTGCATAAGGAGAATGCGTGTCCTCGCACATAAGCAATGAACGTCCCGCGCCTGACAAAGTCCTGACCGACATCGCCGACTATGCGCTGAGTTACAAGATCGACAGCGAGTTGGCATACACGACGGCGCAGTATTGCCTTGTGGACACGCTGGGCTGCGGCCTTGAGGCACTCGAGTATCCGGCTTGCACGCGCCTGCTGGGTCCGATCGTGCCGGGCACTGTGGTTCCCAATGGTGCGCGCGTTCCCGGTACGCCGTATCAGCTCGACCCAGTGCAGGCGGCCTTCAACATTGGCGCCATGATTCGCTGGCTCGACTTCAACGACACGTGGCTGGCTGCCGAGTGGGGACATCCTTCCGACAACCTGGGCGGAATTCTCGCGGTTGCTGACTGGCTCTCGCGCAGCGCACCTGTAGAGGGCAGGGCTACGCTGACGATGCGGGATGTGCTGACGGGCATGATCAAGGCCCACGAGATACAAGGATGCATCGCGCTTGAAAACTCGTTCAACAAGGTTGGCCTCGATCACGTGGTGCTCGTCAAGGTAGCATCGACTGCCGTGATCTGTCAGTTGCTAGGCCTCACGCGCGAGCAAACTATCGCGGCACTCTCGCTGGCCTGGGTTGACGGCCAGAGCCTGCGCACGTATCGACATGCGCCCAACACCGGCTCGCGCAAAAGCTGGGCCGCCGGCGATGCAACCAGCCGCGCCGTTCGCCTGGCGCTGATGGCCCGTGCCGGTGAGATGGGTTACCCCTCCGCGCTCACTGCAAAAACGTGGGGCTTCTACGACGTTTCTTTCAAGGGCCGCGAGTTCGACTTTCAGCGCCCCTACGGTTCCTACGTAATGGAGAATGTGCTTTTCAAGATCAGCTTCCCTGCCGAGTTTCATTCGCAAACAGCAGTTGAAGCCGCGATGATACTGCGCGCGCAACTCAAAACACTTGGCAAGTCGGCAGAAGATATTCGCTCCATTATGATTCGGACTCACGAGGCCTGCCTGCGCATCATCGATAAGAAAGGCCCGCTTGCCAATCCCGCCGATCGCGACCACTGCGTGCAATATATGGTTGCGATTCCGCTGCTGTTTGGCAGGCTCACGGCTGCCGATTACGAAGACAAAGTCGCCGCAGATCCGATATTTGGTCCGCGCATCGACGCGCTCCGCGCCAAGATTGTTTGTGTTGAGGAGCCCGCCTTCACCGCCGATTATCACGATCCCGACAAGCGCTCGATCGCCAACGCACTTCGTGTTGTTCTCGAAGATGGCACTGTGCTGGATCAGACGGTTGAGTTTCCGATCGGGCATCGCCGCCGCCGCGAAGAGGGACTGCCGCTTTTAGTTGAGAAATTCAAGACCAACCTGCGGCGCCGGTTTCCGGAAGCGCAGCAAAAACGGATTCTCGATGCATCGCTTGACCGGAAACGCCTCGAAGCGATGCCTGTTAGCGAATACGTGGATCTGTATGTGCCGTAAGTGTGGTGAATCTAAAGTTCATCGCATAAGTTGATCGAAGTCTTTGGACAAAGACAGCAAGTTAGCCCCCGCTTCGCGGGGATAGCGAGTCAGCAAGTTAGCGGAATCGTGCGACGGAACGAGGCTTTGGCTGACCTTCATTCTTGTGGCGACGCGGCGCTTCAAGTCTTGCTGCTTCGAGTAGTGTCGTCTGTAAATACACAATACGCGGACCGAAGTCCGCGTTTTGTGTTTGTTGATTGTCGCATTGATTTACGCTGTGACGGGAACCGGTCCGGCAATCCGCTCCCTTACGAGTTCATGCCCGCGCGTGAACAACTCTTCCAGCGGAAGCTTGCCGGCATCCACGTCGGCAAGGATTGCTTTCTGCGCGAGGTATTCCTTGTTGACGATGCCCGCCTTGGATTGCAGCATGCGCCACGCCTTGCGCCGTTCCACGCAGAACATCACGAGTTGCCGACTCAGCGCGCGGTACTCTGTCTTGCCGCCTTCGTCGTAGGTGATGTACACGCCAAAGTCGGGAATGTAAGCGCGATGGCCCGGCTTTACGTAGTAGCGATAGACCACATCCTGCTGCGTGATGCGCACCAGCATGTTGTCCAGCGGAATCATGGTTGCCGCCACTTCAGGCTTGATCTTCTTGAGGTGGTTGCGGAAGCGCGCTTCAGTGGTGCACCAGTGCGCAACGGTGTAACGTGAAACCTCGCCGGTTACCTTCGACTTGGTCTCATACCAATCGAGATCGATGGAAGGATTGCCCTTGAGATCCAGCGCCTCCTGATAGGTCTCGCCCAGGCGCGGATTGAAGACGAACTCCGGTGCGCCGCGAGAGTCGCGTACGCGCTGCGCCTGGAAGAGCGCCATGTCGTCGGCTACGCCGTGCTCCGGCTGGCAGGTGGTGAATGCCTGCAGGAACATCGTTCCGCGATACTCCAATCCATCCAGAATTGCGCGGTAGAGCTTCGGGGCGTTGGCCATTGAGACCTGCGCGACGAAAGGCGATCCGTGTCCGGCAAGGAAGGTCTCTGCAACCGTCTTCTTCTCCGTGTTCTTGCCTTGTGTGGCGGAGCCAAAGGTGTTCATATCGCCACCGCCCAGCATCGGTGTCGAGTCGGAGTTCTGTCCGCCGGTGTTTGAGTACACCTGCGTGTCGAGCATCAACACCTTTACGTTGGGCCGATTCTGCAACATCACCTTGGAGGTGTTCTGGTAGCCGATGTCGCCGATGCCGCCGTCGCCGCCTACCACCCAAACCTTGGGCAGTTCGACAATCTCCTGATCGGTCATCAATGCGTCAGTAAAGTGCGTGAAGTGGTAATACTCTTCTTCGCTGATGACGTTCGAATCGCGCGTGAGGAGGATGTCGGCCAACCGCTCCGGCAGAACCGAGCGCCGAGCGTGGTCAACGATGAAGCTCTCGCCCATCAGCCAGCCAACCGTCACGCCGTCCTGGAAAAGCGAGTTCATCCAGGGATAGGGATGCGGATTGTTGGGGGCCGTTGAGCCGTACACGGTGTTGCAGCCTGTGTGTGCCGCCATCGCCATTACGCTCATGCCGTTGGCAAGTCGTCCATCCACCGGTTGCAGGTTCTTGTGGTTGAAGGCCTCGGTCAACAGCACCGCGGCAATCGCTTCAACAAGCTGTGCATCCGTGACGGTGCCGTGCTCGGCCTCGTAGGCTGCAATGCGCGCCTTGGTGTCCTTGAGGTCTTCGCCGCCCAAGCCCATGACCAGGTGCAGAATGGCCTGCCGCAGCAGCGCGTACTCTTGCGGGTTGCTGTCTTTGAGAGCCGCAAGCTTTGCCGCGCCGGTCTTTTCCAACTGGCCGGCCTTGACCACAAAGCGGTCGCTCTTGGCGTGGAACACCGGGCGCATGTAAGCCTCGGTCACCGCGGCAATGGAGCGGAGAACGCTCTTTTCGCCGCAGCCCGCACAGGCTCCGTCGCCCGCCACAAGCGCGTCGTAGTTGGTGCGCACCATGAGCATGTTGCGCAGCGTCGCGGTCTTCGAGTCTGCCGGATTTGCTCCATTAAAGAGGCCAAGATACTTTTGCGAAGTATCGGGCAGCAGGTCAAGGAAGCCGGTGCCGCTCTCGTGCTCGGCATTCACTTCCTCGGTCTCGGCCACCATCTTCAGAGCCTCGTGATCGCCGCACGCTGTAACGCAGGCTGCGCAGCCCTTGCACAGGTCGCTCACAAAAATTGAGAAGATGCCTCCCGAACCAGGCGCCTTGCGTTCCGGCGAAGAGAAGATCGCGTTGACCTTCTGGTACGCCATCGGCACCTTGTCCATAATCGCGAAGAACTGCGCCTTGGAACTCGCCGAGAATCCATCCACCTGTTCGGTGACCTCGCGCAGAATGGTCTGCAGCGGCGTGCCGGTCTTTACCTCCGCGACCATGCGCGCACGTGTCTGCTTTTCGATTTCAGGCAACGCACGCAGCATCTTGGTCCGCTCGACGCCATCGGCCACGTAGTAGGAAATTGCGGTGGACAGCAGCGTGCCAAGATCCTGCGAGCAGTTGGGCAGAGCCGTATCCGGGCAAACCGAGATGCACTCCATGCACTGCGTGCAGTTTTCAGGAATGTAGAGCGGGGTCTCGCGGCGGGCAACGTACTTGGAGGCGGTATCGCCGGTTGCCGCTGCTATTACGCCCATCGCCGAAAGCGGCGTGGCGGGCTGGTCGTATCCGTAGTGCGAGCGGAACTCCGCATCGAAAGTTGCAATGCTGTCGATTGGCGGTCGCTTGCCCTGGCCGGCCGGAACGGGTGTGGAACGGCAGCCGGTGCCGCATGATCCGCCAGCAGTTGCCAGTTCCAGAATCGGCATGAGTGCCTGGCCGCGAAGCGTGGAACGATCAGCCGCGCTGAGCGCGCCGATCTTGATCTCCTTGACCTGGTCGTAGCCCTGCAACATGACCTCCATGTTCGACTGCACGACCGCATCGCCGAGCTTGCCGAACTTCTTCACATACTGCTTGTAGACGACGTCGCGATACTGCTCCTGCGTGATGCCGAACTCCTGCAGCAGGGTGCTCACGGCAAAGAACGCACCGAGGAACGCGTTGCCCTGCATGCGCAGTTGCAGATCGGCGCGGTCAGTTGCTTTTTTCGCGATTGCAAAACCGGGCAGCGTGAATACGCGAATGTTCTTGTCGATAATCTGCTTGCGGGCCCAGAGAGGCAGCCGCTCCCACGCCTGCTCGCCCTCTTCGTCCGACTCCCACACCAGGCTGCCGCCCTCGGCCATGCCGTCGAGTGGATTGGTGTGCGTAAACGCCTTGGGGTCGCAGCACAGAACTACTGTTACGTGGCGCAGGTCGCAGTTGACGCGGATGCGGTCTTTGGCCGCCACCATGAAGTAGCTGGTCGGCGCGCCCTTCTTTTCTGATCCGTACTTGGGATTGGCGCTGACGTGAATTACTTCCTTGGGATTGCCGAGGTCGTCCTTCAAACCGTCGCGCTCGTAGAGCAGGTCGTTCAAGTCGCCGATGATTGCGCCGAGGTTCTTGCCGGTGGTAATGGCGCCCCATCCGCCGATGGAGTGGAAGCGCACCGCAACCGCGCCCTGAGGCAACAGTGAAGGTGTCTCGTCGCCCACGACCGAATAGGGGTGATCGATACCGAGCACGATGAACGAAACACCGTCGGCCGCGGTCTTGCCGTCCTTGCGTGCGCGGCCTGCCGTGGCAAACTCGAATGCGCCAATGACGTGTTCGGGACGGAAGTCGCGCGAGCCCAGTCCGTAGGTACCCCCAAAAATTGTGGGCACTTCATCGAGCGTGACGGCCGGAAGACCCTCGGCCGCGGGACGACCCGCAGTTTGAATCGCCTTCGAGAGTGCAGTGCGAATGTCGCGACCCAGTGGGTTGTCGCCCGACAAAGCCTCGTCAGTCCGCTCCAGAATGATTACGTTTTTCTTGCCCTTGAGCGCGGCCACCACAGCGGCCTCGGGGAAGGGGCGAATCACATTGATATGGATAGAGCCAACGCTGGCACCGCGCGTATCGCGGAGGTAGTCCACCGCAGCTTCGATATTTTCTGCTGCTGAACCCAGCGAAACGAACACGGTTTCCGCATCTGCGGTCTTGTACTCGGTGATCAGGCCGTAACTCCGCCCGGTCAGTTCGGCGAAGTCCTTGTACGCATCTTCAAGGAACCGCAGAATCGGCTCGGCGAAGTTGTTTCTCCGCGCCACGATTCCGTTCATGTAGTGTTCCTGGTTCTGCACCGGCCCCATGAGGATCGGGTTCGCCAAATCCATCATCTTCGGAACGCGGCGGCGCGTGGGTCCAAACAGAACCCGCTGTGCTTCGGTTGGGCAGTCGATGATGTCTTCCGGCGCGCCCAGGTACTCGCGGATCAGTTCCGACTCATGCTTGTAGAAGGTGCGCTCGAGGTGCGTGGTCAGGAAGCCATCCATGATGTTCATGCCCGGCGTGAGGCTCAGCTCGGTCACGCGGCGAAGAATCAGCGCCTGGTCAGCGGCCTGCTGCGCATCCTTGCCGAAAAGCATGATCCAGCCGGTATCAAGCGCTCCATATATATCGTCGTGTCCGCAGTGAACATTCAGCGCGTGCTTGGTGAGCGCGCGGGCACCCACTTCAAGCACCATGGTCGATCCCTTGCCCGGCGCGTGATAGTACTGTTCAACGCCGTAAACCACGCCCTGCCCGGAGGTAAAGTTCACTACACGCTTGCCGCAAACCGAGTGGGCAATGGCGCCGCCCTGGGCCGCATGTTCACCCTCGGTCTCGATAGCGATCGTGTTCTGCCCGAAGACGTTCAAGTGGCCTTCAGCATAGGCTTGCTGGAACAGCTCGCCGCCTTCCGTAGACGGCGTAATCGGGTAAAAGACGCCGGCGTCGGCGATCCGTGTTTCGGTGTGGTACGAAACCAGTTGGTTGCCATTTGCGGTAACACGAATGCCTGGATAGCGTGCAGCAGCTTTCATTGATCCCTCTCAGTGAGCCCTGTTCTTCAGTTCATTTCTACGCCTTGCGCACTGAGCTCCCGGATGCGTGGAAAACGTAGCAAAAACATATCCGGGCGCAATCGCGCCGCGCCTGATTTCTTTCGCCTCAACAGTCCGGTGATCCGGGCTGCCTAAAACGATTCACCTTGCAAGTGTAATGGCCGGAATGAAGACGAGGGACCTCACGGGGAAGGTTACGCCTCACAATCACGGCCTATTGATCAGTATGCACCCCATTCTGGTGCTCTGTATATCAGGATAAAGTATCGCATACCGCTATACGATACTTGTTTAGGCTCTCCCCGCGTGCATGCCGAACCCTATTGTCTTCAGTGCTCTGGGGCACGGTATTTCCCATGCGCTGTATAATTGCGCCGGTCTTTGAACCGGGCAGCATTTGACCTGACGCTGAAACTCGGATTGGTTTTATTCGTTATTTGACAGCCGGCAAAGCCGGCGGAGTACATGCCATGATTTCTCGTTTGAAGCGCCCAGAACGCATGGGCCATACGGCCTTGATTCTTATGCTTATGGCCTTGACCTTGGCGCCGGCTCTCGCTTCGGCGCAGACTTCAGCCCTGAATTACCCTGAGCTGAGCGAAGGCCGCCGCGCTGCCATTGCACAGATGCTTCCTGAAAAGCCGGCGGGATTCGGAGTGCCCTGTGCTAACCGCGCCGCCTGGGAGCCGGCTGCGCAGTATTTCCAGGGGAGCATTCAGCGGGCCGAAACCTTGATTGCCAGCCCGCTGCCCCCCTGGGAAGACGCGGCCTATCTCCGCTACTCCCGCGACGGAGACCGGAATGAGGGTCAGGCCATGCTGGGCCGCCATACCGGACAGCTTACGCCGCTGGTTCTGGCCGAGTGCAGCGAGTGGAAGGGCCGCTTCCTGGCGCGCATCGCCGAGCAGCTCGATGCTATCTCTGCGGAAAAGTCCTGGACATTGGCAGCGCACGATCCGCAACTCGTGAACTTTAACGGCACACGCTATTACGTCGACCTGAACGCGGCGGCTTTGGGACACTCGGTCGCTGAGGCGCTTTACCTGTTGGGGGACAAGGTCCCCGCCGACACCCGCCAGCGCGCCATGGCCGCACTTGAACTCCACGTCTTCGGGCCCATGCGCCGGGCATACGCCGGCCAGGAAAAAACCTACATCTCGTGGCTCGACGTCAAGCACAATTGGAATTCCGTCTGCCTCAACGGTGTCACCGACGCGGCGCTTACTATTTTGCCCGACCGCAACGATCGCGCCCTGTTTGCCGCGGCTGCGGAGCATTGGGTCCCTAACTATCTCGACAGCTTTTCTGACTCCGGTTACGACAACGAAGGCATTGGCTACTGGGTCTACGGCTTCTCAAATTACAACGAACTTCGCGAGCACCTTTGGTACTCCACCGGCGGCAAGATCGACCTCTACGACAATCCCCATGCGCGCAAGGCGGCACTGTTCGGCTTCCAATTCGCCATGCTGCCCGGCGTCTATGCGGACTACGGCGATGCACATTTTGGCTACAAGCCGGACCAAACATTCCTCGCTGTGATTGACCGTACCTTCCGTCTGAGCGTCTTCCCGGACGATCTGGCCATCATTCGCGGAGCCCGGTTCGAGTCGCTCCCGGCAGCCGTCTATGCCGCCTTCCCGAACGACTCGCAGCGCCATGACCCCGGCGCAAGCGCAGCCGATCTCCTCGGCCTTCGCGCCTGGTATCCCGAAAACGGCATCCTGGTCGACCGCCCCTCATCTGGAGGCGACTTCGCTGTCACCATCAAGGCCGGTGGAAACGGCAACCATAGCCACAACGATGTCGGTTCCTACTCCATCGGCATCAAGTCGACCCAGATCGTCGGCGATCCCGGTGGCCCCAGCTTTTATATCGCCGACACATTCAGCCCCAAGCGCTACACCTACAGGCTGCTGAACTCATTCGGCCACCCGGTACCGGAGATTGACGGCAAGCTGCAACTGGAAGCGACCACAGTTCATCCCACGGTGGTCTCTACGGACTTTACTCCGCAGCAGGACACGATCGTCATGGATATCACCGCCGCCTACAACGACCCTAATCTCAAAAAGGTTCTGCGCACGATGAAGTACTCACGCGCCAACGGCTCGGTAGAACTAACCGACCAGTTTGATATCGCCGGCCCGGCAGACATCGTCGAGTCGTTTCCGACTCATGGAACCGTGAAGCAGATAGACGCTAAAACCATCCAGATTGACTACGAGGACGCACATCTGCAGATCACAATGGATGCCCCCGGCGGATTTGCTCTCACGCAGGACAAGGTGGACGACATGGGTAACCCGTTCACCAGGATCGGCGCAACATTGCATCTGGCAAACTCCGGCAAGGTGGTCATGCATTTTCACCCAGTCCCGGCGAGCTAACGAAAGCGCAAACCAGGATCTGGTTCCTCGAATAAAGCTGGGTAGCCAGGTCTTCCGCCGTGGCGGACCGCGGCGGAAGAGAGCTGGGATACCATCAACCCTAACCAGGAAATCATCCGGAGCAGCCCGAGATGCAGAACGCCCAATCAAACTTCGCAAGCTATCCGAGCCTAAGGGACCGCGTAGTCCTCATCACCGGCGGCGCCAGCGGTATTGGCGAAGCGTTTGTCACGCAATTTGCACGCCAGGGCTCGCGCGTCGCTTTCCTTGATATTCAGGATGAGCAAGCTCGCAACCTTGCCGCCTCGCTCGCCGGCGAGGGCTGCTCCGCGCCTCTTTACATTCACTGCGACCTGACCGACGTCGAGGCTCTCAAGGCCGCCGTGGCTCAAGTCGTATCCACTTACGGGACCATCGATGTGCTGGTCAATAACGCCGCCAACGACCAGCGGCATACCATCGAAGAAGTCACGCCCGAATCCTGGGACCGCGGCATGGCCATCAATCTACGTCCTCACTTCTTCGCCGTTCAGGCCGTCCTTCCTGCCATGCGCGCTGCCGGTCGCGGATCCATCATCAATATGAGCTCCATCGCCTGGATCATTCCCAACACCACACTGGCTGTCTATGTTGCCGCCAAGGCCGCCATTGTCGGACTCACCCGCACCCTCGCCCACGATCTCGGCCCCCTCAACATCCGCGTTAACGCCATTCTCCCCGGCGCCATCGCCACCGAGCGGCAGAAGAAGCTCTGGTACACACCCGAGTACCTTGCCAACATTTTTCAGCGCCAGGCGCTGGAGCACCAGATTGAGCCTGAGGAAGTTGCCCGGCTCGCCCTCTTCCTGGCCGCAGACGACTCCCGCTCGATTACCAACCAGAGCTACATCATCGACGGCGGGTTCGTGTAGACATTGTCTGACTGATTCTTGACTCGAGGGTCGGGCCACGCCGGCATCGAGTGAAGCAGTTGCCGAACGTGGTCTACGGTTTTGCATTCATCGAGGAGTGGGCTGTATTGCTCAGTCCGCAAAAGTTCCCAACCTTACTATCGAGGTCGGGTGCATCCCCGCGGATTCTCCTTTTTGACCAAAAGACCGAGGTGCCTTGACCTTGGCTCTCGCATCCGATAAATGACTGAAACGTCATGCAATCCGCAGGGTACGCCCACTGTCTGCCAACGTCCATGTAGTACCGGACGCCAATGCACCAGGGCTTCGGATTGAGGTTCAATGCTCGCTGACCCAATTGCGCTGCGCAACAAGCTCTCAAAAATTTGGAAGACGCTTTCGGTGCGAAGCCTGGCCATCGTGGTCCTCGCTGGCTTGGCGCAGTTGAGCCTGTTGGGCCAAAAGGCATCCGTTGTTGCGGCGAATGACGAAAACCTTGTGAACGCGCCGGAGGTAGCAGTCACCCAGAAGACTTCGGGCGTCATTTCCGGCACCGTTTTGGACACCAATGGAAACGTGATTCGAGGAGCCCGGGTGGTGCTGACCAGCCCGGCCGGAACAGGTGAGCGGGTATTGCAGTCGGGCCCCAACGGCGAGTTCAACTTTGCCGAATTGACACCCGGTTCCTTCACGCTGACGGTCACGGGAACGGACATGGGAGCCTATGTCCTGCCGGAGATCCAGGTTCGCGCAGGCGAAACGCGCTTTATC
>CZKZ01000053.1_pt1 | contig 15167 bp, 13 predicted proteins | sample 1122171 | NCBI WGS metagenome assembly CZKZ01 (sample SAMEA3539301, study PRJEB10725) | soil metagenome | biome: tundra; feature: field; material: soil | place: USA | collected 2010-05 | depth 0.15 m
GCATAGTAGAGACCAGCGTTCGGCAGCCTGTCCTTGTACATCGAGGCCTGCAGATACTCCATCGCCTTCTTGGCGGCTTCCTCGTTGTCGTGGTCTGTGTGGTACATGTTGATGCGCTGGAACGAAGACTCGTCAGGGAACAGCAACCGGTCGTTGAAGGCGTAACGAGTGTCGATATGGTGGCCCATTGCGATGTGAGCCAGTTCCATTGCGATAACGGACGCGATCGCCTCTTCACTCGGGAGGCTGTCAACCAGTCCCTTGCTCAGCAGAATGGTGTTGCCGACCGTGGTTGCTTCAACGGTATCGGTGAGCATGATGCGCGTATGAATCTGGTCGGTGAATGCCAGGTTGTTGGGAACCACGAGGTTCACGACAATCTGGTCAAGTACCTTGTTTTCGTATCCGCCATTCTCAATCGGCGCCACCAGCCCTGCTTCCACCAGCCGGTCGATTACGTTGTTCTCCGCCTGCGTGATCCACATGCGCGAGGCCTGGAGCGGGCCTACATCCTGCGAGTCGTTGCTTCTGTCGACAGCGTCGTCAACCTTCACACTCACGTTCTCGCTATCCCGCGTGGGCAGCTTCAACGAATAACCCCAGAAATGCGTCTGGGCCTTGAGTCCCACCGACTTTGAACCTTCGGTGCGCTGTGTTTCCTCAACATAGACCGCTACCGGGAGCCATATGCCCGGCTGTACGTTCATCCGCCAACTGTCGAAGTGGAAGTAGAATTTTGAAGAGTCCTCGGAGCCGGGCCCGGTGTAGGTGCCGTTGAAGCGCACCACGCTGGAGCCCTGATCCTCGATCCAGATGCGCCCGTAGAACCGGCCCATGCCCACGCCCTTGACGTCGGATCTGGGGTGCACGTCGAAGACCCAGGTGCGGACAGTGCCCAGAAACTCGCGGCGCACAAAGCTGAACACGTAGTGCTGCTGGTCGAAACCCGACGGGTCGATGAACATCATCTGCATGAAGCCGGTGTCTGAATAGGTGAATTTCTCCAGACCGAGCAACTTGGTGAGGCCGGTAACGGCCCCAAGCGAGCCCTTGAAGAACCCGTGCTTGACCTCCGAGCGGGGCGCGTAGCCCTTGTCGAAAAACGCCTTGCCGAAGTCCACGCGGCTCAAAATGAATTGGTCGTCAGTTGGGACTTCGTACAGCTTCAGATCAGGACGGGTGTTCTGGATGTATGTCTCCACCAGGGGCGTGCGCATCTTGATGTCCTTGATCAGTACTTTCTCCTGCAGAACGGCCTTATCCACAAGGGCGGACTGTTCTGGGGTAAGCAGGCGTGCCTGTTCGTATTTGGGTTGCTTCTTCGCGTACGCACAGGCCACACCCAGAGTAATGATCAGGAAGGTGAGGGGGATCTTCCGAAAAGTCATGTCAGGCTCCTAGATGCCATCGTCCAGTTCTTGCTTCAGCCTTTGACGCCGGCACGGCGCTTAACGGCTGGTTGCGGCTCTTGTACTTTACTGCAAAGTTGAGGCTATGCCAATTGAAAAGTAATTGTGATTGTTGTGGTTAAGTCCACCGGTCGACCGTCGCGCGTCGCCGGACGAAAACGTATTTGTTGCGCGACGCGGCGCGCTTCCTCGTCCAGCCCGTGGCCCAAACCGTGCACCACGCCTTGCACGACAACCTGGCCCGTGGCCAGAAACGTTACACGCAGCACCACGTCTCCCTGCACCTTCAATTGCCGGGCTTCATTGGTGTACTGCGGGGGTGGTTTTGAAATGACTTCAAGGGTGGTGGATACGGGCGCCGCAACCATTTTGGGGGCAGCCGCAACCGGAGCGGCCATGGCGGGAATGCCGGCCGATGCAACCTTGCCATAATTGCCTGCCGGACCGGTCCCGGTAGCGCCTGGAATGCCTGCGGAGGCCACTTTCCCAACAACCCCGGCATTCGAGCCGGACTTGAGGCCGTTTCCAATGCCGGCTGATCCAACCACGCCATGCGGAGCAACCGCAGGGCCCTGCATTCCGCCATAAGGATTACCGATGGCGGCGATGGTTGCCGGGCGCGTGGCGTTGGGATTGGGAGTCGCGCCGAAGGTTTGGCCAAGATGCACTGGAGCTGTCGAGGGCTTGACGCTCTTGTCCTGCGCCGGCATCGCGGCCGTCAGAGCTGCCTTGGGCTGCGGAGCCAGGATGATGGCAGGCTTGGGAGCCTCCTTGACTACTGGCAGCGCCAGCTTCGCCTCCATCTGGATCGGCTTCGGCTCAGGCTTCGGCTTCGGCATTTCAATCTTCCGAACAGTGTCCAATTGAATCTTGGGCGGCTCTGGCGGTGGAGGCATCTTGGGCGGCGGCGGCACCTTCACCTTGGGTAGAGGTGGCGGCGTTGTGGGGACAACCAATTCGGTGAACTCGTACTTGTGCTGCTCGATCACTTGCCTTGCGGCGGCACCTATGTAAAGGATCAAAGCGAGAATCGTTCCGTTGATCGCCGTACTTGTAAGAAACGAGGCGAGGCTCCGCTCTGGCTCGGGAAGGGGGCCGAAGTTGGTACGCCCTGGGGTATAAGTTAGCGCCATGTTTTCAGCCCTCGCTGGCGGCCTACGCGACCGCATAATAAATGTCTAGCCAGAAAGACATCGCTGGAACCGGCGTATTGAGAACCGCCATTCATCCCGCGATCTTCCATTGGCGCCCTGCCTTTAGCGAAATGCAAATCCTTCATCGCTTGCATGGCGCTAAACTGCACTCCGCGTTCGTTATTTGTGCATGAATGCGACCCGCCACCAAGGGCGTTGCCGCACCAAGCGCCCGCTTGGCTGCTACTTAAAGAACATCGCTCGGTCGCCTGCTCCCGCTGATACACCCGGAGCATGCTCCCATTGTGCGATAAGTTCCTTCTACTCCGAAAGATTATGAAAGCAAATGGCGAAAAGGTGGGAATGCTATAACCATAGAACCAAAGCCCGGACCTTGGCGCACGACTCAGATTAAATGTATAAACCTCGGACATTTTGAATCTCCGCTTTCCATCCAAGGCATCCGAAGAAACGCGCGCACTCTTACATTCCAGCAGCAATCAGCTGCCCGCTTTTCAGAAATTGGGTGCCGGAAGTGGTTCATGCCCGGCAACATCCAGGAGTAAGAGAACAAATGTGGGCCGCGAGCTGGTTGCCCGCAGGTTTCCCGGCTGGAGGCTTGTAGTCCATCCAACCATGACCTACTCACCCTATTGTAATAGACTCAAGGTTATCGAAAGTGTTCGTGAAAGGACAGTCTTTTTTGTGAAGATATTGGTTACAGGAGGTGCCGGGTACATAGGTGGTACAGTCGCGGGGCTGCTTGCCGAAAAAGGGCACCAGGCTTTGATTTTTGACAATTTGAGCCACGGCCGTCGCGATTTGCTCCCTCCCGGCGTCGAGTTTGTCGAAGGCGAAGTTGCGGATCGGCTTGCGCTTGAAAACCTTTTCATTCAGGCCCACGATATGGGATCTCCCTTCGACGGTGTACTTCATTTTGCGGCGCTTATTGAGGCCGGCGAGTCGATGGCGCGGCCTGAAATCTTCTTCCGCAACAACACCGCTGCGACGCTCTCACTCTTTGAGGCCATGCTGGCCCACGGCCCACGGCGCATTGTGTTCTCGTCCACTGCCGCGGTTTACGGGGAACCAGAAGTCGTTCCGATTCAAGAAGATGCGCGCCTGCTTCCGACCAACCCCTACGGCGAATCCAAGCTCCTCGTTGAACGCATGCTCGCCTGGATGAACCGAATCCACGGACTGCGCTATGCCTCTCTGCGCTACTTCAATGTGGCCGGAGCACCCGAGGGAGCCGGCGGTGAAATTACCCGCGGCGAAGCCCACGAACCGGAGTCGCACCTGATCCCCCTGGTCTTGGATGTCGCTCTTGGACGACGCGACATCATCAAGATTTTCGGCGTCGATTATCCAACTCCGGACGGCACTTGCATCCGCGATTACATCCACGTCGCTGACCTTGCAGATGCGCATCTTCTGGCGCTCGATGCCCTCGAAACTGATCCGCAAACAGCTGATTCCAAGGCCTGCAACTTTAGTGCCCTGATATACAACTTAGGTAACGGAAAGGGCTTCAGCGTGCGCGAAGTCATCGAATCTGCGCGCCGAGTCACCGGGCATCCGATACCCGTTGAAATCCATCCACGTCGCCCCGGCGACCCTGCGGTCTTGGTTGCGAGCTCTGAAAAAGCCATCAGAGAACTCGGCTGGAAGCCGCGCTATACCCAACTCGACGACATTATTCGCACTGCCTGGGTCTGGCACCAGAAACGCTAAGGACGCTAGGATATTTTGGCGGATACTGCATCCAGCAACCACTTCCGCGTCTCAAATAGAGTGGAAGCACGTGATCCGAGCGATGAGGTTCTTCCCCTGATGGCCACCGATAACAAGAAAGGCTTCTTTAGAGCATTTCTTGACTTCTTTATCTTGTTCAGCGGCGTCTCCACAGCGTCGAACCTCGCGCGCACGCAGGGCCGTCCGTTGCGCACACGCGGACTGTTTCTGTTTCGCAAAACCGAACCTAAGTGAACGGGCCTGTCCGCTTCCGGCCTTGCATTTGAGATCTGGGCGAGTCCGACCTCAAGTGGGTGGTTCGCCCGTCAACCAATGAGTTGGTAGAATCAAACTATGCCGCTGACTCGCCAACAGGCCCTCGACCACTTCCACTCACCGGACCTCATCGGCCTGGGCTTCGAGGCCGACGCAGTGCGTCGCCGCCTGCACCCTGAAGGCGTGGTCACTTACATCATCGATCGCAATATCAACTACACCAACTTTTGCACCGAGTACTGCACCTTCTGCGCCTTTTACCGACCACTGCCCAAGAACGGCAAAAGCGATCCACGCTCGGACGAGGGCTACATTCTCGACTTCGATACTATCTACGATAAGATCGCAGAGACTCAGGAGATGGGCGGCACCGGCGTGCTGATGCAGGGCGGCATTCATCCTGACCTCAAGATCGACTGGTTCGAGCGGCTCTTCACCGGCATCAAGCAGCGTTTCCCGAAGATATGGTTGCACTGTCTATCGGCCTCTGAAGTACTTGCGATTGCCGAGTATTCGAATCTGTCTCTGCGCGACACTATCGCGCGCCTCCGTGACGCTGGCCTGGATTCCATCCCCGGCGGCGGCGCCGAAATTCTCGACGACGAAGTGCGCCATCGCATCGCGCGCCTCAAGTGCAACACCGAAGACTGGGTCAGCGTGCATCGCACCGCGCATCAGCTGGGCATGCGCACCACGGCGACGATGATGTTTGGCGTCGGCGAGAGTTTCGAACAGCGCATCAACCACTTTGAGGTTGTGCGCCGACTGCAGGAAGAGACCGGCGGATTTACAGCCTTCATCCCCTGGAGCTTCCAGCCCAAGAACACAGCCCTCGGCGGCCGCGGATGGGAAGAAGCCACCAGCGTCGAATACCTGAAGGTGCTGGCCATCGCTCGCCTCTATCTCGATAACATCGAGAACGTGCAGGCAAGTTGGGTAACGCAAGGCCTGAAGGTTCTGGAGTTGGGCCTCCACTTCGGCGGCAACGATGTGGGTTCGGTGATGCTGGAAGAGAATGTAGTGCGCGCCGCAGGCACGAGCAACTGCACTACGGAAGAAGAACTGCGCCGAATCATCCGCGACGCCGGCTTCAAGCCCGTCCAGCGCGATACCCTCTACCGGACAATGTTCCTCAATTAGGAATGATCGAACGAAGCCCTGAATGCTTTACTTGATTGGCGTCGAGCACAAGGTCCAGTGGAGGCACCCGACGGCTCCTGTGAGCCCGTCCCGTAAAGCCGACTGGGACGCGTATTCGTCTATTATCGAACGGTCTCTTTGCGAAATTCGCCCCTCGGTTGTCGCGGAAGAAATGAACCAAGAGATACTTGATGGCCACAATAAGGCCGCATCAATACTTCTTTCTTTGAAGAAGGACCATGAAACCCGCGCAGGGATGAAGGTAGAGCATATTTTCGCAGAACCGGAACGATCAGAAACACCACGCGGATACAAGTCAGATGAGCAAGTCGAAGATGCTCTGAAGAGAAACTTAAAAGATAGTCCTAAGCCCGAGTTGATCTGGGCACATATCATTGCTCACCAGCACCCTATTCGCGAAGGATTCTGGTTTAACAAGATTAGTGGTCATCTCAGATCTGACATTCTCTTCGTGTGCGGAGACGTCCACCTCGTAACTTTTTCACGGCTACTCACGCGTAAGGGATTTATCTCTAAGGTTGTCGCATGCCGTGTTGGTGTTCATGATCTCAATACACTGGAATACCAGGGATTGAGGTGCGCGCAAGAGAACGGCCTGCTCGACCAACCCGACTGTTTTTGTCTGAAGGGTTAAGGTAAATTGTAGCTTTTATGCTACAATCCTTCCGTGATCGAACTCGTCTATTACCAGGAAGAAAATGGACGCTATCCGTTCATAGAGTGGATCACCTCACTTCGTGACAAAGTGGCGAAAGCCCGGATCGCTACCAGATTGCGACAGATCGAATCCGGCAATTTCGGCGATTCGAAACCGGTGGGTGAGGGTGTAACGGAGTTGCGGGTTCATGTTGGCGCAGGATATCGGGTATATTGCGGACGGCACGGCCAACGCTGGGTCATTCTTCTTTGCGGGGGAGATAAGGACAGTCAGCCAAAGGACATTGCCCGAGCCAAGGCGCTTTGGGCGGAATGGAAACGGAGGCAACCATGAGCAAGCTTGTTGGGGTCGGTTCTTATCACAAATGGGAAGTTCAAGAGCTGCGCAAGGACCGCGAGTTTGCTGTCGAATACCTCAAAGCTGCCATGGAATCGCTCGACAACCCCGATGAACGCGCCGGGGGCCTGCTTGCGCTGCGTGCCGTCGCTGAGGCCTACGGCGGTCTCGGCGCCGTGGCAGCAGCAGCCGGTATCAGCCGCGAATCCCTCTATCGCGCCCTTTCGCCCAAGGGCAATCCGACACTCAAGACGCTGGTCGCTGTCCTCAAGTCCGTGGACCTGCGCCTCTCCATCGCCGAGAAACCGCAGAAAAAAGCGAAGCGCGCAAAGTCCAGGAATGATCGTGTCGCGGCCTGACTGCCGAACGTGCGGTTGAGTCAAGGTCTATCCTCTATTCCCTGTTACCCCTACCCGCTACAATTGCCTCAACTTGTCCTCCGGAGGTTTCCATGCGGCCATCCTTCTCATTGGGCATCGAAGAGGAGTACCAGACCGTCGATCCGGTCACGCGCGACCTGCGCTCCCACATCGAAACTGAAATGCTGGCGGCCGGCAAGCTGCGGCTTCAGGAGCGCGTCAAGGCGGAGATGCATACGTCAGTCATCGAAGTGGGCACGCGCGTCTGCCGCAACATCGACGAGGCCCGCGAGGACATCTACGATCTAAGGCGCGAGATGATCAAGCTGGCCAGCGAGCACAAGCTTGTCCTCGTCGCTGGCGCTACGCATCCCTTCGCCGACTGGCGCACGCAGGAGATTTATCCTGACCCGCGCTACCACCAGGTCGTGAAGGATCTTCAACTGGTGGCCCGCGCCAACCTTATCTTTGGCCTCCATGTCCATGTCGGCATTGAGGACCGCGAGGCCGCGATTCGCATCATGAATTCGATGCGCTATTTTCTGCCGCACATCATGGCGCTGGCCACCAACTCGCCCTTCTGGCTGGGCATTAACACCGGCTATAAAGGCTATCGCGCAAAGGTGTTTGAGAACTTTCCCCGCACCGGCATTCCAGACGCCTTCTCAAGTTATTCGGAGTTTGAGAATTATGTAAGCCTGCTGGTGCGCACCAACTGCATCGACAACGCGAGAAAAATCTGGTGGGACATTCGGCCGCATCCGTTTTTCAATACGGTTGAAGTGCGCGCGTGCGACATTCCGTTGCGTGCCGAAGAGACGGTCGCCATCGCTGCGCTGATACAGGCGACTGCGGCTTATCTTTATCGCTTGCACGAGTCGAATCAGGACTTCCGCCAGTACGCCCGGCCGCTGCTGATGGAAAACAAATTCCGCGCAGTGCGCTACGGCCTCGACGGCAAACTCATCGACTTCGGCAAGCAACAGGAGGTGCCGCTGCGCGACCTAATCGAAGAGTTTCTTGTGCTCATCGATCCCGCCGTCGACGAGCTAGGCAGCCGCGAGGCTATCGACGGCATCCGGAAGATTATGAAGACCGGCACCGGGGCCGACCGCCAGCTTAAGGTCTTCGAGGAGTCAGGCGGAGACCTTAAGGCCGTGGTCGATTACATGGCGCAAGAGACAGCGGGAGGGCTCTAACTTCGCGCTGCCTCTATCTGGCGGCAACAGGCTTGTACCCTGATGCTCCGGCCATCTTCAGCGCCGCCACGCCCTCGTCAATGGAAAGCAGCGGTGTTGTCTTTACGCTTTTGCCCGTTCCGCTTCCGGCGACCGCCATTGCCAAGGCCGCCGCGCTTACGTTGTCCGGCATCTCGACGACCACCACCACGTCGTGGTCTCCAAACGCCAACCAGAAGCCAGTCAGCTTACCGCCGAGTTTCTTAACTGACTTGCGCACGGCCTCGGTGCGATTTTGCGGGTTCTTGATGAGGCTGGCCAACGCCTCGACAGAATACGACACTTGAATGAGATAACTGGACATGGTGTTGCTCCTTGCAGGGAAGTTTGGGTGCGTGGGCCCGAAGAGAATGGAAGTATACACCAGGCTTTCATTTCCTGGCATGCAAAATCTCTTCCCAGCGCAAGCGGTCCGTTGTTTGGCTCTCCATGGCCGCTTTGCTGAAACTCAACTCATGTCTGGGTTGCAATTGCGGAGATGGCTCGTTGCCGCCACTTGCCTTGCGTGAAATCTGGGAACTCGACCGGAGCACTGCCATGGCTCACTGAGGTTACGCTCAGCGGCGCAACCGCGGACCACGAGGCGCAATCGTACACATCGAGATCTGGCGGTAACCCCTCTTTAACGCATTGCAACAGCCGGTAAAGCATGATGAAGTCCATGCCGCCGTGGCCGCCGCTCTTCTTGGCAAGCTCGCCCTCCTTGTCCCAGAGCGGATGCATGTACTGCTTCCAGGCATCGATCGATCCAAAGGCTTCCTCCTTGTTCATGCCGTCGAAGTAGATGCGCGGCGGATAGTCCTGGAAGAGGCCCTTCGTTCCGGCGATCAGGTTGATGCGATCGTACGGGTGTGGAGTGGAAACTGCATGCTTGACCGTGATGGTGAGTCCATTTGCGGTCTTGATGAGCGAAGTGTTCATGTCGCCGGTGACGTAACGCTCTGCCCACCGCGGGTCGCCCGGCTTCAGGTGATCCTTGCGATATTTGTCGAGCCCGCGCTGCGGGGAACTCATGGACACGATGTGTCCGAATCGGTCGCCGCGCTGGATGCCCATGTAGTTTGCCACCGGCCCCAGCCCATGAGAAGGATACAGATTGCCGTCGCGCAGAGTGTGCTCGGTGCGGCGCCAGAGGCCTTCGCCGGCATTCGAAAAAAGTTCTTCGCGAAGATCGTGAATGTACGCTCCTTCACCATAGAGCAGGTCGCCGAATTCGCCCCCATGAATCATGCGCAGAATGAGTGTTTCGTTGTAGCCGTAGCAGCAATTCTCAAGTATCATGCAGTGCTTGCGCGTCTCTTCTGATGTTCGGACGATCTTCCAGCAATCTTCCAGCGTGGTCACGCCGGGCACCTCCATGGCTACGTCTTTGCCATGCTTCATCGCGGCGATGGACATTTCCGCATGCCAGCTCCACGGCGTAGCCACAAGGACCAGGTCAACGTCTTTTTGGGCAAGCAGGTTTTCGAAGTCGTGCGGACCGCTGGTATAAAGCTCCGGTTTCTTCTGCCCGGCAGCGACAACCATCGAGGCGCCGTGTTCTGCCTTCTCCTTCACGATGTCGCACAGCGCAACCACCTGCGCGTCCGCGGCCAGCAGATTGCCCAGCAGGGAAGTCCCGCGGCCGCCGGTGCCGATCATCGCGACGCGCGGATTCCGCTTCTCAAAAGGGACGTCGATCATGCTGCGGCCGGCAGCGGCCTGCTCCGCATGCGCCAGATTCGCGACGCCGAGGCTGACCGCACTCGCTGCGCCCAACTGCACGAATCTGCGCCGCGTCCACGACCCCAATCCAGGATTCTGATCGTCAAAACTCATTCGTTCTTTCCTTTCTGCGCCGCGCTCCTGTGTGGGTGCGGGCATTGAGCGAAGGTGGAACTACATTTGTCATCAATGCGGAGTCCGGTGTGGCAAGAAACCGAAACTCGTACATGCAATTAAGGCTTTGATTTCAGAAGTGAGATTAGGCAGCGGACCAGCAACTGTCAAGGCGGGCGCCGATTCGGGGAATCCTGCGTTGCGCGGCCTGGGCCCGAGAGCGTCCCATTTCATTCCCGAGAGCTTTCCGTTAACCTCAATACATACGCCCCGCAGAAACGCGGGATTTCAATTGACGGAGCCCGCAAGCCGCACCGAATGATCGAAACCGCCGCCAATCTGCTTTCGCGCGCCTATCCCGCCGAGTTTATCCCCGGTGCGCGCTCTGCTGTAACTACTTGCCTGCGCATTGAGCCGGGCGAGAAAGTCACGCTCATCGCCGACCGCGCCACCGAGCCCATTGCCGCAGCCCTGGCCGCACAGTTGGCCGAGTGCGGCTGCGCGTGGGACGCATTTATCCTCGAAGACCTGGCGCAGCGCCCGCTCGTGGACATGCCTGCCCCGATTCTCGCCGATATGGAGTCGTCTCAAGTTTCGATTTTCACCGTACAGGTGCAGCCCAACGAGCTCGGCTCCCGCATGCAGATGACCGACGTTGTCAACCGACGCCACATGCGGCACGCCCACATGGTCAACATAACGCCGGAGATCATGTGCCAGGGCATGAGGGCCGATTACGACCTTGTCGACCGTCTCTCGCAGAAGGTTCTCGATCGCGTCCGCCGCGCAACCCGCATTCGTGCCACCACCGCGGCAGGAACGGATATCACTGCCGAGATGAATCCCAGTTACAAGTGGTTCAAGACTTCAGGCATCATCTCGCCGGAGAAGTGGGGCAACCTGCCCGGTGGTGAGTGCTTCACCGCGCCCGACGAAGTGAACGGAACATTCGTTGTTGATGGCGTGGTGGGCGATTGGCTCTGCGCACGCTACGGCCTGCTGGACGCAACGCCGCTTACGATCCAGATTGCCGCCAATCGCATTGCCAGCTGTACCTCTGTCAACAAGCAGCTCGAAGCGGACTTCTGGGCTTACACCCACACCGATGAAAACTCCGACCGCGTGGGCGAGTTTGCAATCGGCACTAACATCGGCATCGAGCGCGTGATCGGCAATATTCTGCAGGACGAGAAATTTCCGGGCATCCACATCGCATTCGGTAATCCTTACGGCGAGCATACCGGTGCTCCCTGGACATCCGGCACACACATCGATGTGGTCGGCCTTCGCTTCAACATCTGGCTTGAATCGGACGCCGGCGAAGAGCAGATCATGCGGGATGGCCGCTTTCTCATCGGTGCCTGAACCAGTTAGGGTAATAAAGTCCAGGAAGGTATTGATTTGAGGAGGGCGAATTGGCGAGCACGCAAAAGGAAAGCGCAAGCATTGGCCACAGCAAGGTAGCTGTTGTTACGGGAGCAGGCAGCGGTATTGGGCGAGCGGTCGCGCTGGCGCTGCACGGAGCCGGATACTCGGTTGTGCTGGCCGGCCGGCGAAGGGCGGCGCTTGAAGAGACTGCCGCGATGGCCATTGCCGGGGCTCCGCCGATGATTCCCGTTGCCACGGACGTAAGCAAGCCCGATTCGGTGCAAGCGCTGTTCGACGTGGTCCGCGACAAATTCGGAAGGCTCGATGTGCTTTTTAACAACGCCGGCTCCAATGCTCCGGGAATTGCGATCGAGGATCTTACCTTCGAGCAATGGTCTACTGTTGTCGGCGCGAATCTTACTGGCTCGTTTCTTTGCGCACAGCAGGCGATCCGTATCATGAAGTCGCAGGTGCCGCGAGGCGGCCGCATCATCAACAACGGCTCGCTTTCGGCTTATGTACCACGACCGAATTCGGCGCCTTACACCACAACCAAGCACGCCATCTCGGGCCTGACCAGATGCATCTCGCTCGACGGCCGCGCTTACGATATCGCTTGCAGCCAGATCGACATTGGCAACGCTGCTACCGACATGAGCGCCCGCCTGGCCGTCGGCGCACTGCAGCCTAACGGCGATGTTGTTCCGGAGCCAAGGTTCGATGTGAAGCACGTTGCAGATGCGGTGCTGTACATCGCCGGGCTACCTCTGAATACCAATGTTCAGTTCATGAACGTGATGGCGACAACGATGCCTTTCATCGGGCGCGGATAGTTTGCATCCATCACTGAGCCTGTTGACGGGGCGCGCTTATGAGGCCTGGAGTTCCTGTCTGCGCCCGACCGCGAACACCCACTCATTCCCAAGACAGAAATTGACAACAGAGCAGCAGAGAATTGCGATCACGTTTGAGACGAGCAGTGGCAGGTGCGCGTCGTGGACGAGGAGTCGCATCAGCGTAAGATTGCCCACCAAGGAAACCAGGCCGTTGGACAAATGAAACCGAATAAGTTGTGCGAGTAATGCTGAGTGCTTGCGGCGGTCGCGCCACGTATAGTGCAGGTGCCACACAAAGTTGTGGAGCAGTGTGATTTCTAAGGCCGCGGCCGAAGCGCAGAGGTAGTGACCGCGGGACAACCGGTTGAAGAGGGCAAGCGTGGCAAGCTGCACAAACATGCCGATGGCACCCACCAGGTTGAATTTACCCCAGCGGATGACGGTGTTCACGGCAGCGGCTCCTGGTGGTAGAGTTCGGCCGTATGGCGCATGGTAACGGCGATTGCCATCGCGAACATGCTGACCGCTGCTATGGTTCCTCCCAGGTCAAAGAGCAGTATTCTGTGCCCGAACAGGGTGGAATATGGGCTGCGCAGCAATGCCAGGTTGCCGATGATCAGCAGAATGCGGATCTCCGTGGGACCGAAGATGCCTTGCGACATTTCAAAACTGGACAGCGTATACGTGGCGAGATAGCTCTCACTGGAGAGCAGCAGAAATGCGATCAGCATTGCGATTGAGGTCTGCCAGTGCAGGAACCCGGAGAGACCCAGTCCGCACATCAGGGCGACCGATCCGAAGATGTCTGCGATGTGATCTACATAGAAGCCGTAGCGCGGGCGCTGTTGATGGCGTACACGGGCCAGGGTCCCGTCCATGCTGTCGCCGAACCAGTTTAGAACGATGCACAGAATCACCAGCAGCAGGGCGTAGCGGTTGTAGCGCGCTAATCCATAGCAGATTCCTGCTCCAACCTGTGCGGCCAGGCCGAGCGTGGTGAGCTGGTCCGATGTGACCCAATTCGGTGCACGCTCGGCCATCCACTGCAGGGCGCGCTTTTCAATGGACGCGGTCAGGGATTGGTTTATCCGGCGCGCAGTTTGAAAAGCTACGCCGTCTGTAGTGGCTGATGCTGCATTCATCATCGTCTCCTTCCCAATGGCTTGGGTTTCCGGCAAGCTTCGTTACCGCGATCAAACTATTTTCGGAGCGCATTGCAGGTGGAGCGCAAAGTGAATTCCAGTGACTCGCGTGGAACACTCTGCACAAAGGGCCCGATCGCCCAACCGAGGCCGGTTGGAATGGAACGAGCGAGCGAGACGGACTCGATCTGCATGTACAGTCCACCGTCCCGCTCCTCGTAGCTCCAGTAGGTATTCAGCCGCCAAAGAAAACCGTGATCTTCGGTGGGTTTCAGTGTGCTCTCGCCGCGAGTGCCGGGCGAGTCGATTTCGGAGATCTGTGTGCTTCGCGTGATGCTGTATCCGTGCCGAGGATCGAGCCTCTCAAAGTTGATGTCGTAGGTCGTATCCAACACCACCGTGATTATGTGGTACTGCCGCACTCGCATTGTCGCCACGAAATGAGCACCCTGTTGCGAGAGGGTCTTCGCCTGGAGTACCTGCGGGGAGAAATGCTGAGGATATGCATTGAAGTCCTTCATCAGCCGCTCGAAATCCGCTGCATGGGCTCCGACCGCAAACGCGGTACCGCGCCAGTCGTGCAACATGGCTCCGGGTAGATTTGAACTTGCGGGAGATGCGAGGTTCTCGATGATCAACTCGCCGCGGCGCAGGCGTAGGTCGCTTTGCGGGCTTGAGGCTACGGAGGCAAGGAAACCTGTTTGTGCCCGGTGCTGCTGCGCGAGGCCCGACTCCACCGCACCGATATAGGAATTGAAGGCCAACAGAGCTGAAGGCGGGGCTTCTGCCGCAACGAAGCAGGGAGCGGCCATTAATGGCGCCAAGGCCGCTAGAAACTGTAGCCGTCGGAGGATGGATCTGGCGCAGCCAACGCTGAGTTTTCGCGCACCTGATCTATGGCGTTGCATCATGACTTGGACGTTACTCCGAGGCGGCCTCGGAGGCAATGCAATGAAGCTCACTTGTAGATGATTGTTTCTCATTTTGCAAGTGATTGCAGCATTTAGACTTTTGAAAAGTTGTACATTGCCGGAAAACTTTGGATTGAATTCGCGATCGGATACACTGGACCGAAAGACATGACAGAGTCACAGCCAGCGCGGCGCTACCGCTTCGGAGCATTTGAAGCAGACTCTGTCACGGGAGAGCTCCGCAGGCAGGGCATCCTCATCAAGTTGAACGCGCAACCTTTTCAGGTGCTGATGATGCTTCTTGATCGGCCTGGCGAACTGCTAACGCGCGAGGAAATTTCTCGTGAGCTGTGGCCCGACGGGACTTTCGTCGATTACGAGCATGGCGTGAATTCGGCGGTAAACAGGATACGTGAAGCCATCGGCGATACGGCCGGCAATTCGAGATTTGTTCAGACGCTGGCTCGCCGCGGCTACCGGTTCGTGGCCCCCGTCGAACGGATAGCGCAGGATGGGAGTTCGTCAACCACGGCCTTGGAACCCCCTTCGGCGCCGGCGCAGGAGATAGCGGCAGAGCTGTCGGGAGCTTCAGCAGAACTTGAAGGCAGAGTATTTGGCCGGATCCTGGCCTCCCCGGAGGAGCTTCCGAAGGCCTCATTTCCGGTTGTGCAAACGCTCTTTGTGCTGATGCAGTTGATGTATGTGGGCTTCTATGTTGGGGCACTTGCGAATTTGGCGGAGATCGAAGACCTCTTCTCAGCGCTGCCGAGGGCAACTCAGGCATTTAC